>ERZ1740059.178-NODE-178-length-34522-cov-5.731308_pt1 | contig 34522 bp, 37 predicted proteins | sample MGYA00581744_ERZ1740059 | MGnify/ENA primary metagenome ERZ1740059 (study PRJEB43018, sample SAMN04849738) | marine metagenome | isolation source: floating plastic debris | place: Pacific Ocean | collected 2008-08-28 | study: EMG produced TPA metagenomics assembly... | reverse complement strand
CCGTGTGACGCTGTCTGCCAAAAACAGGACATGCTGACCGGCATCGCGGAAATGTTCGGCAATGCTCATCGCGGTCCATGCGCAGCGGCGACGCGTGAGAGGAGAGCGATCCGAAGTGGCCGCGACAATGACAGAGCGTTTCATCCCCTCAGGCCCCAGCGTGTTTTCAATGAACTCTCTGAGTTCGCGTCCGCGTTCGCCAATCAAAGCAAACACCACCAAATCCGCCTTCATCTCACGACCGAGATGGCCCAGTAGGTTCGATTTTCCCACACCTGAACCGGCAAACAAACCAAGCCTTTGCCCGCGTACAATCGGAAGGAGTGTGTTGAAAACGGCCGTGCCGGTGTCTATCCGCTCGCCCAGAGTGCGCCGCTGTGTCGGCGGTGGCGGCGCTGCTGTCAGCGGGCATGCTTTGGGCCCGCGCAACAAAGGAAGCCCGTCCATAGGTTGCCCAAAAGGATCGATCACGCGGCCAAGCCAGGACCAATCAGGCGCGATCTCTACCGGGTCCGTCAGCTGCACAGGTTGGCCAAGGGCCACCCCCACCGGGGCTTCTTCGGGCAGCATCGTAATGTGGTCGGGGGCCAGCTGCAGAACCTCACCAATGAGCGGCGCCGGGCCACCCCGTGAAATGCGCAATCTATCCCCCAATCGTGCACTGTCAGACAATCCAGAGATATGCACCAGACCGCCTTCGACTCGCATAACGCGGCCGACACGGTGATGAGCCCGTAACGTTGCTATTTCGGACTGCAGGGCGGAAAAGGCATGTTGAGACATCGAACGCTCCACTCATGTTCTGAAAACAATTTCTAAAGGAATCACGGTTAAGCCTTGGTTGAAGCCAATCAAGGGAGAAGCCCTGGTGTTCGAAAAGATAGAAGTCTTTAACATGGCGCATGCCATGGCCCGCCATGCCGGGTCGCGCCATGCTGTGATTGCGCAAAACATGGCAAACGCAGATACGCCTGGCTACAAGGCGCAGGATATCGCGTCCTTTCAGTCTCATTTGTCCCAGGCCTCAGGTGATTTTCAAATGCGCGCGACCCGTTCCTCGCATTTGAATATGGCGCAGTCGCCAAATGGACATGCCGTGTTCGAAAGGCAAGATGCGATTGCCGATCCCAACGGCAACTCCGTGTCACTGGAAACTGAAATGATGCACGGCGTCGATGCCAAACGGCAGCACGATCGCGCCATGGCGATCTATCAGTCTTCCATGACAATCCTGCGCAGTTCCATTGGTCGGCGATAGGGGGCTGCTATGTCTGAATTTTCCAATGCTCTTTCAGTTTCATCCAGTGGTCTCTTGGCGCAATCACAACGCTTGCGTCATCTGTCTGAAAACATCGCCAATGCCGACACGCCGGGATACCGGAGAAAGACAGTGCCATTTCGAACCACTATGGATGCTTCTGGCACCCCAGGCATTGTTCAGACCGGACGGGTACGTATGGATCAATCTGAGCTCACCCGCATCTATGACCCGGCACACCCGATGGCAGATGACACTGGCAGTTATGACGGCTCAAACGTCAACCTAATGATCGAACTGGCAGACGCGCGCGAAGCGCAACGCAGTTATGAGGCGAACCTCAAAATGTTCGAGCAGACCAGGCAAATGGGCAGAAGTCTGTTTGACCTCTTAAGACGATAAAGGAGATCCAGAATGGATATTCAAGCACTGGGCGCGGTGAAGAATTACACCGCCGCCCGCCCGGCCACTGAACCTGCACCCGGCCCAAAAGCGGGGGAGTATCTGGCCAATATCACGCGCGATTTCGCCGCAACTTTGCAGGAATCTGAAGACACCGCGAAGGCTGCCATGACCACTGGCGCAGATCCGCACACTCTCGTTCAGGCTCTTGCGCAAACGGAAATGGCGGTGGAGGCCGCGGTAACCGTGCGCGACCGAGTGGTGGAGGCCTATCAAGAAATCCTGCGCATGCCGGTGTAAGACATGAGCGAAGAGATTATCTTCTTCGACACCATGCGCCAAGGCTTGTGGGTGGCTCTCACCATTTCATTGCCGATCCTTGGAATGGCGTTGTTTGCCGGTTTGATCGTGGGGCTTTTTCAAGCGCTCACATCAATTCAAGAGCTCACGCTCACCTTCGTTCCAAAGCTGGGGGCCATCGTGCTGGTCTTCTGGTTGTCCATGGGCTTCATGACGCAGACTTTGGTTTCATACTTTCAAGACATGCTCGTACCCCTCATCATCGGAGGCTGAATTGGATCTATCAGGCTACACCACTCTCACCCGGCAATCTGGGCTGATGTCCGAGATGCAAATCATCGCCAACAATATTGCCAATGCCTCCACAACTGGCTTTCGGCAGGAAGGGGTCATTTTTTCCGAATACGTCGTCGGAACTGATACCGGACCATCCGTTTCTATGGCGCAGGGGGATGTGCGCAATACGTCCTTTTTGCAAGGAAATCTTACACAGACGGGCAGTCAGCTGGATTTCGGGATTGAGGGAGAGGGATTTTTCCTAATCGAAACACCCAATGGCGAGCGGATCACGCGAGCTGGCAGTTTCACCCTTTCTCAAGCCGGAGATCTGGTAACGCATGACGGCTATAACGTGCTCGATGCCGGGGGCGCACCCATCTTCATTCCCCCAGATACGACCAAGATAGATGTCGCCGGGGATGGCACGATCAGTGCGGATGGGCGGCTGTTGGGCCAGTTGGGCCTTGTGCAGCCCCAGAACCCGCGCGACATTTTCCGAGAGGGCGGCGTCATGTTCCGGCCAGAAACGACGCTTGATCCCGTGGAAGAGGCGCGCATCGTTCAAGGTCATCTTGAAAGCTCCAATGTAGATACGATCCTGCAAGTAAGCCGCATGATCGAAGTACAGCGCGCCTACGAGCTTGGCCAAAGTTTCCTCGACTCCGAAAATCAAAGGTCCCGTGATGCGATCCGCGCCATCGGACAGGAACGATAAAACGAAGATAAGAGCAGAAAGGACACGCCAATGCGCGCTTTGAAAATTGCAGCCACTGGTATGGCAGCACAGCAGATGCGGGTTGAGACGATCTCCAACAACCTCGCCAATATGAACACGACGGGCTACAATACTCGCCGCGCCGAGTTTGCCGATTTGCACTATCAACAAGTCGCGCGCCCTGGTGCTATCAACGCAACCGATGGAACGGTCTTGCCGACAGGCGTGCAACTGGGCTTGGGCGTCCGCCCTGCCGCGATCACAATGAATTTGCAACAAGGTGCGCTTGCCCAATCGGGTGGTGATCTCGATGTGGCTATCGAAGGCAATGGGTACCTGGAGATCACATTGCCATCCGGCCAGGCAGCCTATACCCGCGATGGTGCCTTCAAACGGACGGGTGAAGGCACAATTGTCACCGCAGCAGGCTTTGTTGTGGCGCCTGAGATTACCATTCCGGATGACGCGCGCAGCATCTCAATCAATCCTGACGGAGAGGTTTATGCCTACTTCACAGAGACTGCTGAAGCGCAGCTTTTGGGGCAATTCAATCTCATAGGGTTCAGCAACCCCAAGGGGTTGGAAGCGATCGGTGGGAACAACTTTCTGGAAACAGAAGCCTCAGGCGCCCCCATTACGTCAACGCCCGGGCAAGATGGGTTGGGAACGCTACGGCAAGGATATTTGGAAGACAGCTCCGTCGACCCGGTGCGTGAGATAACCGATCTTATTGAAGCGCAACGTGGTTATGAGTTGAACGCCAAAGTCATCACTGCAGTGGACCAAATGATGGGCGCGACAACGCAGATCCGATGATCAAGCTTGGTATCATAGCGCTTTCCGTCATCGCTTGCTTGGTTCCGGAATTTCTGTGGGCCGACATGGTGATCGCCACACGCACGATTCGCGCGCAAAGCGTTATCATCCCAGATGATGTGTCTGTTACAGACGGCGACATGACCGGCATTGCGGATGATCCAGCTCAGGTCGTTGGGCTGGAGGCACGTCGGGCGATCTACGCAGGTCGCCCGATCCGCCTCACAGATATTGGGCCACCCGCGGTGATCGAACGCAATCAGATTGTGCCGATCATATTCCAGAAAAATGGCCTTCAAATCACGGCTGAGGGGCGTTCGCTCAGCCGCGCAGCCCCTGGCGAGAGGGTTCGTGTCATGAACATGTCGTCGCGCAACACAGTAAACGGATGGGTCGGTCCCAATGGCACTGTTTTTGTCGCCAAGTAAAAGGATTTACCATGATTAGGGATGTAACTGCGGTGCTCGGCATTTGCTTATGTGTTTCGGCTTGCGCGCGATTTGAAGACATTGGCCGCGCACCAAGTTTCTCTGATGCAAATGACGGCAACGAACATGCAGCGATGATTTATGCCGGCTTGCCACCCGTGACCGGTCCGTCACGACATGTGGATCGCGCCTCGCTATGGAGCGCCGGCCGCGGGTCTTTGCTTGGCGACCGGCGCGCGATGCAGAAGGGCGATATTCTCACCGTGGTGATCGAAATTGATGAGGAAGCGCAAATCTCCAATCAAACCGCGCGGTCGCGCACCGGTGCCGAAGGCCTCCAGATCCCACAGCTCTTTGGTATTCCCCAGCGCATCAATGATGAACTTCCCACTGGCGCTACTCTGGACAATGCGGTTGATATCTCGTCGAATGCGTCCTCTGCCGGCGACGGTAGCGTGCGGCGCCAAGAGGAACTCACCTTGCGTGTGGCAGCCACCATCACTCAGGTTTTGCCCAATGGTGTGCTGGAAATTCAGGGCGTGCAAGAGGTGCGCGTGAATTTCGAATTGCGCGAACTTTTAGTGAGCGGTTTTGTCAGGCCAGAAGATATATCTCGGAAAAATGAGATCACCTATGACAAGATCGCATCTGCCCGCATTTCCTACGGCGGCCGCGGTCAAATCACCGATGTCCAGCAGCCACGCTATGGTCAGCAGATCCTAGATGTCATTCTTCCATTTTAAGAGGCCGACATGCGTGCAATCCTGCTGCCATTGATCCTAACCCTATTCGGTCTCGGCGCAGGGGTTGGTGCGGGCTGGTTTCTTAAACCTGCGGAAGAGCCAAAGACTGAAATGGCCGATGCCGCTAAGGCGGATATGGAAAAGAAACCAGCAGACGCGTCATCGAAGGCCGCCTCCAAGGATCCAGAAAAGATGGATCCCGAATCGAGCGGAGTGAGCGAATTTGTGAAGCTCAACAATCAGTTCGTTGTGCCGGTTGTCTCCGACAGTATGGTCAGTTCGCTTGTGGTTATGTCGCTGAGCATTGAGGTTGAAACAGGTCTGCGCGAGACTGTTTTTCAGCGTGAGCCAAAGCTGCGAGACGCGCTTTTGCAGGTGATGTTCGATCACGCCAATATTGGTGGTTTTGACGGCGCGTTCACGGAGGCAGGCAATCTGGATGTCTTGCGCTCAGGGTTGACAGACATGGCCAGGCAGGTTTTGCCCAAGGGTGTGTTTGGCGTCCTGATTGTCGATCTTGCGCGTCAGGATCTCTGAACCAAATAGTCGGGCACAACTTTTACTGAATTCCGTCCTGAAGCAGCTCTGGTCTCGCGCGGCGCATTTACTTTGACTGTAACAGCACGCCAATCTGCGTCATCGCCTCAAACCTTCGAGTGTTCGTTGCATGATCCTCACGCGTTTGTGCGTTGGTTTTGAGTTTTTGCAGGGCAGAGCTCTTGCCAAAGCTCTTTTGCAAGTGCCGGCGTGCAGTCCCCTTCCGGGCCAAACAGCGCGCCAACTGCATTTGTAGTTCTCGCCGACGACGTCCGACCCATCGCTGCCATAGAAGGTCTCCGCCAACGCGGCGCTGCTGGAGGGTTTTTAAGGCGGGCAAGTCGCGCGCGCTGTCTTGGGTAGCATCAAGCGCGGCCAATTGAGATCGAATTCTCTGCTCTTCTGAATGAATGGCCTGTAGTTTCGCCGCGTCCGCATCCTGTTGCGCTTGGCTCAGTTTGGTCAAGTGATCTAGCTCTAGCGGTGTCATGAAAAGACACGCGCGCGACGTCGCATAGTTTCTGCAAAACGAATGGCCGCTGCCACTGCGCGATAGTGGTCGGGCGCAATCTCTTGCCCGATCTCCACAGTTGCAAACAGCGCCCGCGCTGTGGGCGGATCCTGATGGACGGGCACACCTGCCTCAAATGCCCTATCGCGAATAGCGAGGGCCACATGATCCTGACCTTTAGCCACACATTCCGGTGCGGAACCGGGAAGCCGGCTCCATTTCAGTGCGACTGCAAAATGGGTTGGGTTCATAATGACCACATCCGCCTCAGGTACCTCAGCCATCATTTGCTCCATTGCAATGCGCGTGGCCCTCTGTCGGCGTTCCTGCTTGAGATGCGGATCCCCTTCATGTTGCTTGTGTTCTTCGCGGATATCACGATGGGACATGCGCAATTTTCTTCTGTGATCAAATCGTTGCCAAAAGAAATCGATGGCACCGATCGCCATAGACAAGGCCAAGACGATGGCCATAAATTCAATCATCATCTGCACCATCAAGGCACCCACCATGCGTGCCTCTGCATGCACGGCGCCGGCCATATCGGAGCTCCGCGCGACGAGAAAAGCACCAAGTGCCACAGAGAATGCCAGAAGCTTCACAAAGTTTTTGCCAAACTCAAAGAGCCCGGTCGGCCCGAACTTGTTCTTTGCGTTTTGCACCGGATTGATGCGCGAGAATTTGGGTCGTAGCTTTTCAGGTGCTACAACAAAACTGCGCTGCGCTAGGTTGGACAAGATAACCATACTCGCGGGGACCAAAAACCAAGCACTGACAGCGAGCACAAGCGAGATCAGGATACCGACAAGGGCCGCGCTGCCTGTTCCCTCGAACACCACGTCGGCCAAGATGTCCGGTTGATCAAAGAGCTGGCGCATCGAAGAGCCTGCTCGATCTACAGAGGAGGCCCCAGCCGCCAGCGCGACAATCAAGAAACCGCCATACCCGGCCGCTGTATCTAGGTCGGCGGAGCGGGCCACGTCCCCTTTTTTGCGCGCCTCATCCAGTTTGTGCTGCGTTGGTTCAAATGACTTGTCTGTGTCATCGTCCTGATTTGCCATCGTCACCCTCCGAACGGATTGGACATGAAACCGCCAAGCGCCTCGACCCAGAGCGTCAGCATCGTGGGCGCCATAACCAGCAGTATGGTCATGCCAGCGGCTGTGATCACGGGTGCTCCTACGAAAACGACCATCATTTGCGGCATGGCTCGATTAATGACGCCGAGTGTAAGGTTGTAGAGCACGGAAATGATGACAAAGGGTGCAGCAAGGCTAAAAGCCAAGGCGAAGGTGTTTGCGATCTGTTGAACACCCCAAGCTGAAACTGCAGCACCACTTGGAAACTGCGCCACCGGGAAGAGCGCATAGGTCAGAATGACAAGTTCTGCTAGGCGCACATGCAAGCCTGTTATCATGGCCAGTGTGATGCCACCAAGGACCAGAATATGACCCATAGCCGGGATAGGATCAATTCCTTGAGTGCCGAGGATTTGGGAAAGAGATGTGGATTGCGCCGCCACGGTTCCCGCTGTTTGTAGCGCCATTACGAACAGCCTGATGCCAAGCCCAATCATGAGACCTATGACGGCCTCGGTCAAAACAACCAACCCGAGCGGTGGTGGATCGATTTGCACCGGGAAAATCGCAGGTGCGATGGCTGGCGCGATTATCATCGTCATCATAATCGCCAGACCAAGCTTGATCCTCAAGGGAACGGATTGCTCGCCAAAGCCGGGAAACAGCGAAATGGCGGCCGCAACGCGCAGAAAAACGAGGAAATGCAGCCAAAGGATTTCTTCTGTCAGATCCAACAGGGCCGCTAGTTCGGTCACGCGGGCACAACACCCAAAAGCGCAGGGCGCGCCTCAAGGCCGATCTCTTCGAAGGACAAAACAGGGTTCGTTATGCTTTTTGCCGCCAGGACCGTGCGCAGAAAACGGCGCCTCAAAGTCGATGTTACAATTGCGGGGAACGCTCCGGTTTCGCTCGCTCGTGCGACCTCCTCCCCAACGGCGACGGCGAGGGCATTGAACAAGTCGGGCGGCAAGGCGACATCCAGCCCGCCGCGATCGGCTTCCATTTGATAGTTTGAAAATGTGTCCTCCCATGCAGGTGCCAACTGAATCAAGGGAAGAGTTCCATCCTGGCGCTGCAAGCCCGCTACAATCTGGAAACCGAGACGTTGACGCACGAATTCGCATAGTGCCTCAGGTTGCGTGTGGTTCGGGCGTCCTTCTGAAATTGCCTCGAGGATCAGCGGCAGATTTCGGATGGAAACCTGTTCAGCCAGAAGTAGCCGCAAGACGGCGTGCAGCAGATCTGGCGGAACTTTGTCTGGGACCAACTCTTCAATGAGTTTGCGGTTGGCATCAGATCTGACGGGATCAGAAATGTTGATCAATTCGTCAAGTAGGCGGCGCATCGATTTCATGCTGAGAAGGCGGCTGAGATTGCGCTTGATGACTTCAAGCAAGTGGGTTGCCAGCACTTCGGCCGGCCCAACAAGCGTGGTTCCCGCAAGCGCCGCCGCGTCTCTTGCGCTGGTTGGGATCCATCGCGCGGGCGCACCGTAAACCGGCTCGGCCACAGACTCTCCAGCGGGCAGGGTCGGACTGAGCTCAGGGTCAAGGGCTAGAATTTGATCCACTTTGAGCTGGGCGCGCGCTTGTTCGACGCCTTGGATACGGATCACATATGTTCCAGTCGGCAGCGACGGATCATCCGTGAGACGTATTTCAGGAAGGATCATCCCGAAGTGGGTGGCTACGTGGCGACGCATGTTTGAAATGCGTGCGTCGAGGCCGGTTCCTGGGTCCAACACCATATCTACGAGGTCTGGCGCGAATTCGACATGGATGTCATCGAGCTCAAGAATGTCGCCCATTGAAGGTTCCGGCGGCAGATCAACGGACTCCTCACCCATGGTTGCACTGGCCTCTGATATCTGGCGCCGTTTGAGCCAAAATGCCGTCGTCCCGAGGGTCAAGCCACCGACAATAAAAGGGGCAAAAGGCAGACCAGGGACCAGTGCAAAAAGCACCATCAGAACCGCAACTGTGCCCATGGCAGCCGGATGCCGGCCTAGCTGTTTGACCAAAGCAGAGTCGGTGGAACCCTGCGTTCCGCCTCGCGCCAGAAGCAGGGCCGAGGCAATCGAAATGACAACAGCGGGTATTTGCGTGACGAGCCCGTCGCCAACCGTCAGGATAGAGTAGGTTTCAAAAGCCTGGCCAATGGGCATGTCTTGCACGACCGTTCCCATAATCAAGCCCATGACGAAATTCAGAAGGGTGATCAGGAGACCAGCAATGGCATCTCCTTTGACAAATTTGGAGGCACCATCCAGCGACCCGAAAAAAGTGGTTTCCTGTTGTTCGCGCTCACGCCGCTCCTTTGCTTCGGCATGGTCGATCGCGCCTGCGGACATGTCGCTGTCGATCGCAAGCTGTTTACCCGGCATCCCATCCAGGGCAAAGCGCGCGCCAACCTCGGCCATACGGGCGGCACCTTTGGTGATAACCATGAAATTCACGATCAGCAGCACGCCAAAGACGACGAGTCCTAGAAAGATGCTGCCGCCCATGACGAAATTGGCAAATCCTTCTATCACGTCACCGGCCGCGTCCGTTCCAGTATGCCCTTGACCGATGATCAGCTTGGTCGAGGAGACATTGAGCGACAATCGGAGCACAAGAGAGGCCAGCAGGATCGTTGGAAAGGCCGAGAAATCAAGTGGCCGTTCGATGAAAAGTGTGACCGTGAAGATCAATATGGCCAGCGCGAAGGAGGCGGCCAGACCCACGTCGAGAACCCAAGCGGGCATCGGTAGGATCATCATCACAATAACAGCCATCAATGCCAACGCCAGAAGGACCGTCGGTTGAAAGATATCTCTTACACTCAAGCGCTTCATGGTTCTGCCCCGCCATCCAAACGGATCAAAGCCGTGTTCGATGCGGCCATTTTCGGCACCAAAGAACCAAGACGTGATGGTTGTGTGCCCGGCTGCAGCAGCGGGTAGAGGTTTGGCCTCACGGTGGGCGTGCTGCGGGTGGTGACCGTTGGCAATTCACCGGTATCGAGGCGACTTCGAATACGGTCGAACCGCGTGCGATACTTATTGGCAAATTTCGGAGTGCGGGAATGATACGCGCCTGCTGCAGAAGACCAATCACCGGTTTCTGCGAAAAGGTCGCTTAGAAAGCGGGCAGCATAGCGCGCATTGGTGAGCGGATCGAACATTGACTTTGGTGAGGCAAACGCGTGGCCGTGCCATCTGTAATTGATCTGAAAACACCCCACATCATAGCTGCGTGCCCCTCGCGAATGGTGCAGCTCGACATAAGCTTCCGCCTCTTGTCGCGTTTCAAACCAGTGTCCCGCTCCTTCCATGTTCACTGTCCAAGGCCAAGGTGACAGTATGCCATTTTTAACACGGCCGGTTTCTGTCCGGGTGATGGCCTTCATCACGGAAATGGGAATATCTGCTTCTCGGGCAGCCTGAAACGCAACAACATCGCACGTATTTTGGGTCGAGGCATGGACCGGCGCCGATACCAAATCGAATACCAGGAGCAAGCTGATCGAGTATCGAGCGAGTATTTGTTGGAATAGCTTGCCATTCTGACAAGTCTTCAGCGGTACCAAAGGGCGATCTCCAAAGGTTTGAGGCGTTCTGCCCAACTTACGGGACCATAGATGTAGGGATCTTACGATTCGGTAATTATGATCAGGATTTAATTTGCCTGTTCATCCAATTCCGCAGGCATGGCGATCCCCGACAAAAGCGCTTCAATCTCAGCGCGCATCGACTGACTGTCTTCCAGAATTTCGTTATTGCGGGCGAGAACTTGCGTCACATCTGCGTCAGGTTCGGCAGCAGGCGTCGCTTGCCGGGTTGCCACTGCCGCAATTACGGGGTCGGAATGGGTTCGGAGGGTTTGCCAGTCTCCCTCTAGCCATGCCTGGCGTAGCGCTGCATTTCCATTATCCATCCCAGCAAACAATTGTTGTGCCGAGCCATGTTCACCAGCCATGCTGCGCGCGCGCGCGATGAGTTGCATCACATCCTTCCCCTCTTCGCCGATGAGTTCCAGCTCCGCTTTCCGGGGAAGGTTCGCCTGCAAGGCGATTTCTGCGCGAAGCAGTTTTCGCGCGCGTTCCGCGTCGCCAATAGCCATAGGGGCCACGAAGCGCTCTGCTGCTTCGGGAAAGCCCAGCTTGATGAGACGGGTGGCCACAGCATTTCCGACCTCGTCCTCCAAAGCGAAGCGCGTGGCCTGATCAGCCGTGATTGACTGTGTCAGGAACGCAGGGTTAGGCGCGTTTTGGGCGAGAAGCGCCATCATCTCAGACATTGTAGAAGAGGTTGGTGCCGGGCCCGCCTCCGCAAGGCGATCAAACTCATCAAAGCTTTCGGAATAGTTACCAGAGGACGCAAGCGAGAGTAGGTAGGCCCGGCTGAGATCAGGCCCCATTGCTGTGTTGCGGTACTCCATTGCATAAGACCCGGCCAGAATGGCGAGATCTTCGGAAATGTTCTCACCACTCTCCAGCCGTCTGTCAATCAACGTCAAGAGAGCATCCGGTGCCGGTTCCGCATTGTCGGCAACAACTTCTCCGAGATTGGTGTCCGGCGCAGCGTCCCTGCTCTGAGTATAGAGATACTGCGCGGATGCTGTTTTTGTGTCCACGTTACGGATGAGGGCGCGGGCAACATGATCGGCAGCGCGCAAATAGCCCGCCCGCCGCAGCTTTTGTCCGACGACTGGACCCAGATAGGCGCGCAGATGCGTCGGCAGCTCTAAAATGCCCCGTACCACACCGTCTGGATCAATCGGTTGATTTCCCGGCGGCGTTTCATATGAAAGCAGAGACCAAACAGCGACCAGAGGCGGGCAATCCATTTGTCCTTCGAAGATCGAATTGGGTTCGTTATGGCCATGATCTAGAATACTGATCATGGCACTTAACTCGGGCGCAAGCGGTCTTTCACTGGGGAGCATATTGGCAACCCGACGGGCTTCGACGCCGAAGCCGAAATGAATGTAAAACCGGACCATTTTCAGAATGTCGGCATCTGAAGGCTGATCGAATTCACCCAGCAATTTTGACCGCAAATTGCCGATTTGGTCAACAAAACGGCCGTCTCCGGCCCAGGTCGCAACATCAATGCTTGAGCGGTTAAGGCAGCCGGTGCTTTCTGTACCATCGAGCGCCAGATTGATACGATCGGACAGGGCTTGATCGACACTTGTTTTCGCGTTGAGTATCACGTTTTGACCCAGGCCATTGGCTTTACTCGTGTCGCGGGAGCCAACATTTTTTGGTGATGGTTGAACCGCGACACTGTCTACCTCAGGGTTCAGCACGGGTGGCATAAGATCCTCTCTCGGGGATAAGAGACCTTGGGTTGCCGCCCGTCCAATTTGTTGAACGATGGCGCTTTGACTTTGGCGCACATTTGTTGCGTGGGCGGACAACGCATCTGAGGTTTCGTGCTGCATTTGATCCTGGCGCTCTTGGGCATCAGCAATGAGGAAGGCAACAGAGCCAACGCCCACAGGACGGGGACTCATTGAACGTTGGGTCGCGCGCGTGGAGCTCACTGATGCTGCGTTTAGGGACACGCCATCCAGAGGCCGGTTATTCTGCTGCGGTTGCGGCGTAATCGTCTCCGCGGTTTGTGACTTAGGCGCATTTGCTTCTGCTTCTGGCTCCAAATCGTTTTCGGGCGCGGGAAACAAGGCGGCAGAGACCTCAGTTTCGTTTGCAATATCAATTACAAAGGCCTGGCCATCCGCCCAAATTGTGTTCACGTCTCATTTGCAGGCAAGCGTGAGGGTCATCCTGCTGGCGTCAACGCTCATCGCTTTCAACCGGGTGGTCGGAACGCGTGCGAAGACTGTGCCCGTGTCGAATGTTAAGCCATCGCGCTCAAAAGAGAGCACGACCCCATCCGCTTGATAACGTAGATCGACATCCATCCTTTCGGGCAGGTTGAAAACGAGACGCGTGAAATTTGCATGCTCCCCGCTGCGAACTTCTACTGTCTGTGCCCATACTGCCAAAGGCCATGCCAGACAGAGGCTTAAAACAAAAGGCCAGACGCGGGTCATGCGGCATCCTGCTTGACAGATTTGATCGCAGTTTCGAGATCATTGAAGCTTGGCCTGTTGTGATGGGGCGTGTTCTGACGGCCCACTTCAATGCAGATGCTGGTTGAGTGATTGTGCATATTGGCCACAAGAACCTCTCGGATAAGCTGATAAAAATGAGCGTCTTCTTCCACGACGGTTTTTACTTTTCCGGCAAACGGCCCGACAAACCCATATGCCAGAAAAACCCCCAGAAAGGTTCCGACCAAGGCGCCGCCGATCATTTTACCCAAAATTTCCGGGGGTTGATCAATGGATCCCATGGTCTTGCTCACCCCGAGCACCGCGGCAACGATGCCAAGTGCCGGAAGCCCGTCCGCAACAGTTTGAAGGGCATGGCTGGAGTGCAATGCGTGGTGCACATGCGCTTCCATCCGCTTGTCGAGCACATCTTCGACCTGGTGCGGATCGTCATAGTTCATCGACGCCGATCGTAGCGTGTCACTGATCAAATCGATCGCCTCGTGATCTTTCAGGATTTTGGGATATCGCGAAAAAATGCTTGAGTTTTCAGGATCTTCGATGTGCTCTTCGATCGCCACTGGGTTTTGTCGCGCCAAACGGATCAACTCAAACAAAAGGCACAGAAGGTCTCGATAATCCTCGGGCTTCCATTGCGGACCCTTGAACACTTTGCCCACGTCCTTGATCACCTGTTTCACGCCGCTTTTTGAGTTGGCGATGAGAAAGGCGCCGGTTGCGGCCCCGGCGATCATCATCATCTCAAACGGCAGAGCCTTGAGGATGATGCCGAATTTGCCACCGGCCAAAAGATAGCCGCCGAACACCATGACAAAAACGACCGCAATTCCGATAAATCCCAGCATTCGCGCCTCAACCCTTTCTCGTGCCCCAGTGATCTCATGCGTGAGTTAAAAAACCCTGATCAACGCAGATGCGATCAAAGATAAAGGAGATCAGCGGGGAAATTTATGAGACCGCTTTATTCACGCGGTACGTTTGCATTGCGACCTGCCAGAACAACGCTGAACATATGCGCTGACTCCGGGCTCAAACCCGCCATGATCTCAGCAGCCGACTCCGGTCGCATTCGGCCTAGAAACCCTGCGGCAAAATTTGGATCCATCTCTTCAAAGAGAGCCGCGGCTTGTTTCGGCTTCATGTTCTCGTAGACAAGCGTCAATCGATCCAGATCATCTTTTGAGGCGGTTTCAGCCAAGGCAATCGTTTCCCGCAATTGCTGTTCCGCCGCTTCCAATTTGGCAAGTTTTTCGGTCACTTGCTGATCTGCAACTCGAAGTGCGGCCATGCGATCTTCCAGTGCTGCCTCACGCGCCGTCAGCCGGGCTTCGCGCGCCTGGAATGCGGCAACCATGTCAGAAATCTCAGTATCTGACATCACTGGTGGGAAATCCTCCGCCATAGCGGCCATCGCCGGCGTGCCAGGAACGTCATCCAAAACCTCCTGTGACGTGTCAGGCGGCACGCCTTCGGAGACGAGCGCCACGGCTTGACCTGCACCAGTGCTCAAACGCACCAAAGCGGACGCAATCAGAAGTCCGGCAATAATGCCAAGCACGCTGCGGCCTTTTCGAGACGCTTTTCGTAGACGAAAAGATTTCATTGCGTTTCTCCTGCTGCGCGTCTGCGAAACATTGGCCCTAGCGGCGTATCGGTTGCTTCTTGAGGTTTGGGGGGCTCCGCCTCTGGCAGGTCATGCATAGAGGCCACCAACAGTTCCAGGCGTTTTGCAACGGCTTCGGCTCTTTCTGTCAAACTATCCAGAGAAACGGTGGACATATTCGCAGTTGTCTGAGCGTGCTGAAGCGTTTTTGTGAGGTCATCCACTTGCGCTGACAACACCGCTACAGCGCCGCCAACCCCTTTTTCAAGATCGGTGAAACGACTGAGCCGACGCGACAGAATAAAGCAATAAAAACCGGCACCAAAAGCGCCTGCGACCAGAAGGATATCAGCGATAAGATCCATGTTGCGTCCTTAGTTGAGCACAAATTCCAAAATCAGCAGGTCTTTGACCTGACCACCGCCCGCCACCACCTGTACACGGCGTAGCATCTGCGCCCGCAGCCTTGTCAGGGCAGAACGGTCTTGCAAATCGGCCACTTCGACGGCTCTGAGATAGCTGTTAAGCACATCCACTACCCGCGGCATCAGGCGGGTCACGTCCGATTCGGCGGATTCTGCGACCTCAAGGCTCGCCCGAAACCGCAGATGTGTTCCAGCTTCTTGATCAAGGGTCACCACCAGCGGTTCAATTTCAACAAAGGCGATTTCGTTGTCGGTTTCCGCCATCGGCAAATCAGAAGGTTTTTCGGCCCCCGCCTCCATCTTGGGTTTTTCGCCGGCATCGAGCATCCCCGAATACATGACAAAAAAGCCCGCTCCGCCTCCGACAAGCGCAAGGACAAGTCCAAGTATGATTGGTAACTTGGATGATTTCTTTTCAACCGGTGCTTCAATATCGGCACTGTCCGTCATCTGAGACCCATAAAAGCGAATTTAGTGAACAATACCTCTCAGGAACTAACCGATTGTTAAGCCTGATGAGCGAAACACGAATTCAACGTGCGGTAGGAGCCCACGGAAGAAGCCCAGTGCGGTGGAGGCAAAGAATTGCAGCAGCTTTTAAACCTGTGGAATGCGCTCGATGCGCGGCGTCGGATCATTGTTATCCTAGCGAGCGTCGCGATGTTTGCCGCCGTCTTGAGTATCGCGAGGATGGCATCAACGCCCAGTATGTCCTTGCTCTACTCCGGTTTGGAAAGTGGCGCGGCAGGCGAGGTTGTGGCGGCCTTAGAACAGCGCGGTGTCGCCTATGATGTGCGCGGAGGCGCGATTATGGTGGACGCGGCGCGCCGCGACGAACTGCGCATGACTCTCGCGGGAGAAGGGCTGCCTGCGAACTCGGCGCGTGGCTACGAACTTTTGGACAACCTTTCCGGATTCGGAACAACATCTCAGATGTTTAATGCCGCTTATTGGCGTGCCAAAGAAGGCGAACTTGCGCGGACGATTGTGTCACATCCTGCCATCACAACGGCCCGCGTGCACATCGCAAATTCGGGGAACAATCCGTTTCGGCGCGATGTCACGGGTTCCGCTTCGGTATCTTTGACAACCGGGCCCGGCGGCATCACATCGGCGCAGGCGCGCGCCCTGCAGTTTCTGATCGCCTCGGCTGTCACGGGTCTGTCCCCCGATGACGTGTCCATCATCAACGGCGATGGTGAATTGATCAGCGCACCGGATGAGGCTCCCAGCAATACCGTCGACGATCGCGCCGAAAGTATCCGTCAAAAAGTGACGCGTTTGTTAGAAGCGCGCGTTGGCCCGGGCAATGCCATGGTCGAGGTTAGCGTGGAAACTGTAACCCGATCAGAAATGCTGCGCGAGCGCGTGATCGATCCGGATAGCCGCACAGTGATCAGCACGGATACGGAAGAACGTTCAGGCACCTCTTCTGACACCGGAGGAGACGTGACGGTAGCTTCCAACATCCCTGACGGTGAGGCTGGCGGGGACAGTTCCTCTAGTCAGAACAGCGAAACACGTGAACGGGTGAACTATGAGATTTCGGAGACTGAGCGAGAGATTACTCTGACCCCTGGCGCGATCAAGAAACTGAGCGTGGCCGTCCTCGTCAATGGCACGTCCGGCATTGATGCCAGTGGCGCGTCGGTCTTTGAGCCCAGAACCGAAGAGGAATTGATCGTTTTGCGCGATCTTGTGGCCTCGGCTGTGGGATATGATGAGGCGCGAGGCGACATGCTCACTCTCAAAACGCTTGAGTTTGAAATGGCAAGCCCGGCGGGTACGGAGGCTCAGAACTCGTTTTTCTCGTCTCTAGGCCTTGATATTATGTCGATTATACAAACGGCGATTTTGGGTCTCGTTGCCCTTGTGCTCGGTCTTTTCGTATTACGGCCCGTTTTGGCGAGAGGCGCTCAAGAGGTGCCGCAACTGGCCGCACCGACGCAAGCCAATGAGACTGCAAGACCTGGCGCTGCGCCTGCTCAGACATCTTCAGGCAGCGCGCTGACGGGGGAGATTGATCCGGTCGATAGTCGCGCGGACGGCAACGGTATGACCTTGGTGTCGGGATCTGACATGCCGTCGGATCTGCCGGATATTTCATTGGAGGATTCGCTGAGCGGCGATTTATCCACTCTCGGTGCGGTCGGCGGATCAGATCCGGTGGATCGCCTTCGTGGGCTGATTGACGAGCGCAAAGACGAGACGATCGAAATCCTGCGCACATGGCTGGAAGGAGAAGAGGAGAAAACCTCGTGACGCTGTCGCGTATACTACCAGAATTTGGTTCAAAACCTGCGAAAAACTCTGTTTCGATCAGCGATGTCTCGCTTGAGGAGCAAAAGCTGAATTCCTTTGAGGCCGGCTACCAGGCTGGCTGGGATGACAGCACCGCCGCAAATCGGGACGCGGGCCATCAAGTCTCGGCTGATTTCGCCCAGAACATGGCTGATCTTTCTTTGACCTATCAAAAGGCATATGACGCCTTGTTTGCGGATGTTCGCCCGCTCCTAACCCAAATTGTGGATACGGTTTTGCCGGCTGTTGCGCGCGAGACTTTGACCCCGCGCATCGTGGAACTCATCGAGGCTGAAGTATCTCGTGCACCGATGAGACGCGTTGTGATCTCGGCTGCACCGAACGCATGCGCGCTTCTATCCCCCATGATTGAAAATTCTAACACAGGTCTTGATGTGGAAACGTTGGAAGATGCGACTTTATCAAGCGGCCAGGTACGACTCACTTTCGATGATCAAAGAGAGCAGGAGCTGGATACGGCGGCACTGGTCGAAGGTATCCAAACGGCTGTGCACAGCTTCTTTCAGGCGAAAACAAAGACCTCGCCCGACGTTAATGACCTGAAGGAGACCGCCTAGTGACTTTGGACAAAGACGCCCTATCGCCAGACGTAAAAAGCCCGTTTTCGGCGGTGCCGATTGAGATCACAATTTCTGTCGGGCGGGCACGGCCCCTCATTCGTGATCTCTTATCGCTCAAAAAGCATTCGGTTTTGCCTCTCGACAGGCGGGTGGATGATGCGGTGGAGCTTTACGTGGGCGAACGCCTGATTGCGCGGGGTCAGCTGGAAGAACTTGAGGGCGATGCGCAAGGCCAACTTGCGGTTCGCCTCACAGAGGTGGCTCAGATGCAAGACGGATTGGAATGAAGCGCAACCTGTTACTTGTAAATCGAGGTATCAGTGTTTGGCTGACGATTGTCGTTTTTGCGGCCTTTGCAACGCAGGCGGGCGCACAGGAATTTTCGATCGATCTGGGTGAAGACGGATCCTTGACCGCGCGTAGTATTCAGCTTTTGCTTCTGATCACGGTGCTGTCTATCGCGCCGGGTATCGCGATTGTTGCGACGAGCTTTCCTTTCCTGGTGACCGTTCTGGCTATTTTGCGGCAAGGTATCGGGCTTCAACAATCGCCGCCAAACATGCTGCTGGTCAGCCTGGCGCTCTTTCTGACGTACTTCGTAATGGAACCCACGTTCACGGCGGCCTGGCAATCCGGCATTGCGCCTTTTTTGGCCGAGAGCATCGATCTTGAAACCGCTATTCCCCGCGCCTTACAGCCGTTTCGCGAGTTCATGGCAGCGCGTCTGGATGCAGAGACATTTTTTGCGCTTTCCGCACTACGTCCGGATGGTGACACGTTCAATCTCAACCCCGATGCGCCACTCTCGGTGCTTGTCCCAAGTTTTTTGCTGTCCGAGATTGCTAGGGCATTTGAAATCGGCTTTCTGATCTTCTTGCCATTTTTGATCATTGATCTTGTCGTTGCAGCAGTGCTGATGTCGATGGGGATGATGATGGTGCCCCCGGTGATTGTTTCACTGCCTTTCAAACTGGCCTTTTTTGTCGTGGCGGATGGTTGGACCTTGATCGCAACCAGCCTGGTGCGCGGGTACTTCTGAAGGTCAAAGGTCACTGAACCAAAAACTCCGCATGCAGAGCTCCGGCGGCCTTGATGCTCTTAAGTATATCAATCATATCACGCGGCGCCACGCCGAGCGCATTGAGACCTGCGATCACCTCAGATAGGGATGTCCCGCCTGGGACCTCTGCCAGTCCTGTGCCCTCTTCTTCGAGAAGCTGAGCTTGCGTGCGAGGGACGACGACCGTTTCGCCATTGGCGAAGGGGTTGGGCTGCGCCACCAATGGAAACTCATCCACGCGTAGTGTCAGGTTACCCTGGCTGACCGCAACACGAGAGATGCGCACCTCTTCGCCCATAACAATGGTACCGGAGCGTTGGTCGACCACGACACGCGCCTTCCGTTCAGGCTTGACAAGCAAATTTTCAATGTTGCGGATCGCATGTGCCGTGGACCGAGCTTTGGTTGCATGAACGTTCACCTGAACGGTGCCACTATCGAGCATCAGTGCGGTTTGACGGCCAAACACGGCGTTGATCGCTGTCTCAATTCGACCGGCAGTTGTAAAGTCAGGTTCGCGCAAAGCCAGACGCATGGTGCTGAGCGACGCGAGTTCAAACTCAATCTCCCGCTCAATACGGGCACCAGCCGGGATCATGCCTGATGTCGGAACGCCTTCTACAACGCGTGCTGCATCCCCTTCAGCCGCGGCGCCACCAGCGATGATTGTGCCCTGAGCGACAGCGTAGATGTTCCCGTCAGCGGCATTGAGTGGTGTCATGATGAGTGTGCCTCCCAAGAGGGAGTCCGCGTCCCCAATGGCCGAAACAGTCACATCAATCTGAGAGCCCGCCCGCGCAAACGGTCGCATGCTGGCTGTGACAAACACCGCAGCAACATTTTTCGGGCGGAACTGCTCTCCCGTGACATTGACGCCCAGACGTTCGAGAATGTTGGTAAGGATCTCTTCAGTAAAGGGGGCATTTCGCAATCCGTCCCCGGTGCCATTGAGCCCTACAACAAGGCCATACCCGACCAGATCGTTGCCACGCACACCGTCAAACTCCACAAGATCTTTGATCCGGATTGTGCCTGGAGGCGACGACACATCTGCCACGGTCACGTTAGGAAACCAGGATGCAAAGACCCCAACCAGGGCCAGGGCACAAAAAATACGTGTGATCATAGGAAATTCACCAAGCTAAGGTTCTGCGTTCGCGCCGTGATGGAGTAGAGGGTTTCCAATTGCTGACGTACGGCCTCTAACGCCGTGGCTGTCTCATAGGGATCCACGTCGAGCAGGTCGCTTTTTGCAAGCTCAAGACCGGCGAGTTCCGTTTCCAGTCGTGTGGCTGCGCGATCGATGCGCTCCTCTGAAAAACCCAGGACCGCCCGCAGTTCAAGCACCTCACTTCGAGCGTTGAGCACCTCGTCTGTCTGACCTTGAATAAGTGTCCTTTGCAGGCCATCGGGGATCCCGAAAGCCGGGTTGTCCACCACTGCGACCATTGCGACGGATTGGATCATATCACGCAAGGCCGCGTCATCGGCCCTGGTGCCGAGGGTGGCCGTTTCACCATTTCCGAGATTGACCGCATTCAGGCTTTGCGCAGCGCCTTGATAAATGCCAGTGGCAAAGCCACCGGTCGGAAGGTTGAAGAAGTCATCCGCCAAAGCGCGCACATCTGCTTCTGTAGTTGCGCCTGAAAGAGCTGTCGCCAGATCTGTCAGAAGGGCCTCGGTATTTTCCAAAGGCGGCGTATCCACATCCGTTCCCGAAAAGGCATAGCGCCCGCCTTGGTTGGCGTTGAGCGAGGCAACCATGGTATCAAGTAACCCACGCGCGCGTTCCGCGATTGTGTCAATGGTCAACGCGCTGGCATCATTTTGAAACAAGGCCAAGGTTTCAAACATTGCGCCTGACGCCTCCAAGACGCGTTCAAGCGATGATTGCTGAGCCGCGGCCGTTATGGCCACTTCTGAAAGAGCATCCGCCCTAGCCTGAGTTTTCACGAGGTCTGTCTCAATCTGCGTCAGAAAGGAAAACTGCGCATTGAGCCGAAGCGTCGTGTCTGACGATCGGCCCGAGACAATCTCTTCACTTAAGCGCACCATCGAGCGATTAAGGTCAATGTTTTGTGCGCGAAGAGCGTAATTGCGTGACAAATCAGAAATTCCGAAGCCATCCATGATTTAAATCCTCAATAACTCATCCAGCATTTCGCCTGCGGTTTGGATCAAGCGCGCGTTGGCGGCATAGGCTTGCTCAACCAAGAGGAGGCGTTGCAGTTCCTCGTCCGTGTTCACACCAAAACTGAGTTCGTTTTCAACAAGTCCGGCCTGATTGCTACGTGAAAACGCGACGGACTGATCAAGGCTGAGGCGTTGCTCTCCAAAGTAACCCATCATTGACGCGACGTGCCCGGCGGCGCCTCGACTGGTGCCCCCCAGATTTCCAGAAGCCAGCGCGTCCACTTCACTCAGCGCCTGTGTCAAGTTTTGCAAGAGGGTTGCATCCCCGGGGGATCCGGGGCCGGCAGCATAGAGACCATCGCGCAAGCGGCGGTAATCTCCTCCGGCTTCCGGCCGGACCTCGTCTGACAAGGAGATACGACCGGCAATGCCAACCTCATCGACCGCATCAAACGCAGCACCTCCATCTGAGAAGAGGCCCGGATCACCCGGAGTGATTGTTGGATCAACCGCCGTGTCCTGGAAGCGTTCGATCAAGTTTCGGGCGATCGCATCAAGCTGCGCCTGTGCGTCAACCGCCAGACCATCCCGCACACCAAAGTTCGCCGCCAGACGACCGCCAGCTATAGGACTGCGATCATCTGCCGTGGCAACCGGGTTACCGTTGATCTCGAGCTGCGCAAGAAGTCCGTTGGCTTGCGTCATATGGGGGGCAATCACATTGGCCGGAGAAAAACTCAGCTCAGCAGCTCGCCCATCAAGAAGACCCGCCCCGGTGGGCGTGTAGATTGAAATTGAGCCATTATCCCGCTGGAATACGCGCAAGGGCACGATCTCTGTCAATTGATCAAGAACGACACTGCGTTGATCCTGAAGTGCAGCAGCTGGAACGCCCCTGTTCTTCGCATCGACAATCTGTCCATTCAGCGTCTCTAGCTGGCGCAGGTATTCATTGGCATTTGTGACATCCTGTTGGATCCGCGTTTCGGCATCTGACCGCAAAGCCTGGACACGATCCGACGCATTGTTGAGAGCCTGCACAATTTCGTCAGCGCGCAAGACCGCAGATTGCAAACGGGTTTCTTCCTCTGGTCGCGCGGACGCAGAGATCAGACTTGCTTCGAACTCCGCCAACCTCGCTGTCAGAGACTTGGGATCTTCGGGCGTGCCCAAAGTACGCTCAAGCTCTGCGAAAAAAGTCGCGGATGTTGTGCTTGAGGCCAATGCACTGTCTGCACGGCGACGGTCACTGATCAGTGCTTCATCCACGTTTCGGGTGATCGCTGCAATGCGCACGCCCCCGGAGAGCCCGCTGGACAGGGATTCAAGCTCTAGCTGGCGTACCCCGTAGCCCGGCGTCAGCGAATTGGCCAAATTGGTGGAAATCGCCTGAACCTGCCGAGAGCTTGCATTCAGCCCTGAAAGCGCGCTGCTGATGGCAGATGATATACTCATTCTCGTCCCCTGATTTCACGTAGTGTTACTGCTCAGTCCCGTTGGAAAGCTGGCCGGATGCTGCGCTTCGCCAGATCCTTAGTAGCTGGCGTCTGGCGAAACGCTAATTGACGTTAGACGCGACTGCTTAGACGAGGTTGGTGGTTTCCTGCAGGATCTCGTCTACGGTCTGGATAACCCGGGCGTTCGAAGAATAGGCCCTTTGCGTCTGGATCATGCTGGTCAATTCACCGGCCACATAGGTGGCAGATTCCTCGCGCGCGAAGGACACAACCTCACCCGTTGGGCCAGTTCCAGCATCCCACAAGAAGAATGTGCCACTATCTGTCGACGGCAGATAGGTTTGTTGCGCCAGTGACGTCATACCGTTTGGATTAGGCACATCGACCAGCGGAATCTGATAGATGACCCGCGTGATTCCGCTGTCAAAGGTGGCAAATACAAACCCATTAGGATCTACCTCGGCTGAGATTAAATTGCCTACCGGGGAGCCATCTTTGTTGATTTGCAGCGGCGCAAAACTGTCTGAGAGCTGGGTCAGACCCGTGTTGCCGCCAATTGCGCCGATTTCGATTTCCATCGGGCCGCCCGCCACGTTCACGATGAAGCTGCCCGTTACGGGATCGTAGGGCCCGCCAGAGACATCTGTCACACTCTGCAAACGACCGCCCGCGGTGCGACTGTCTTCGAATTGAAGCGTGTATTCACCGATCGTGACGCCAGGCTGCGCAGTGTCTGTCAATGTGACCGTCCACTCATTAGATGAGCCGGTTGCGGGAACGGTTGGCGTGAAGGTAAAGAGAATGTTCTCCGATTTTCCAAGGTTGTCGAAGTACTCAACCGACAATTCAAGCGTGTCACCCGATGCACCCGTTTCTGTTTCGGTCGCTGGAAGGTTAAGCCCAAGATCCACTTTCGTTGTGGGTTCTCCAGAAAGCTGGTTGGCACTGATCTGAACCGGTTGTAGCCCGTCTGCCGTATCGCGAGAAAACTGCGGTATGGTTTGATCTGCGTTTGCAGGCCAGCCCATAAGGACCAGGCCAGACGCTGTGACCAATCGCCCATTGCTATCGGGCCGGAACGATCCCGTCGTGGTCAATAGCATCTGAGGCGCGCCATCGCCGCCTTCCACGTCACTGATCAAAGAAACTGGAAGAAAGCCGCGGCCGCCAACGGCAAGATCCGTCGGATTGGAGGTGTTCACCAAAGAACTGTTCTGGTCAATCAAACGCTGCGAGTTGGTCGTGACACCGCCTGCTGTGTATCGACCGCCGAACTGGGCCAATACGAGGGATTCAAAATCGATCTCCGCACGTTTGTACCCGAATGTCCCGGAGTTTGCGATGTTGTCCGAAATTGCCGACAAGCGGGTCGCGTTGGCAGATAAACCTGCAACGCTTGCGTTCAGAGAGGAAGAAATAGTCATAGACGCGCCTTTCTACTGCATCGATAGGATTGCGATGCAGACCTAAGGCCCCCCACTTAACAGCGCGCTAACAGATAAAATGCGTTCTATTTGGCTCAAACATCTGAGCTGAGAAAGATCAGCTCGAGGCGATTGTTGCGGAGCGAAACAGGGTTGCGCACTGCGGGGCGTCGGTCGGCATGCCCCGTGACGCGATCAACGCGCGTGCGGCCCAACCCACGCTCTTTCATCAACGCACGCATCGCATTGGCCCGGTCCGCCGTGATATCCCAGACAGGCGCATTGGCCACCACGATCGGGCGCGCATGGGTATGGCCTTCGATGGCCAAATCGTTCACCACAAGATCGGCCGCTCCGACGAGCACTGTCGCCAGATCACTCAAGAGCTGGGTTGGTTCCGCCGTCTCCCCTTCGAAGAGCCGCGCATCTTCGAGGTCGAATATCTCAACAATTAAACCTTCATCGGTAACCCGCGTCTGGATATGGCGCAGCAGTTCATCGGCTACCTCGCTTTCACCAGACCGGCCAAGCAAGATTTCTTCGACTTTCTGCAGCTCTTCCGAGAGATCGGCGACATCCCTGTTATCAGAGGATGCCTGGCTCGAGTCCATGCCGCCGCTGGGGCCCGCGGACGCGTGCGATTGTGTGGGATGTCGGTTCCGCGCGCCTGCTCCATTGCGTGCCAAAGTCTCTTCCGTGAAGATGCTGTCTCCGCCGAAGTCACCGTCGCCACCGCCCGAAACACGGTTTACCGCGATGGTTGGAGTGAAGTAATCCGCAATGCCTTTGCGCTGTTTTTCCGTTGTCGCATTCAATAGCCACATCAAAAGAAAGAATGCCATCATCGCGGTCACAAAGTCCGCATATGCAACCTTCCAGGCACCGCCATGGTGCCCATCCGCCTGGACAATCTTTTTCTTTTTGATGACCGGTGCGACGCGATCGTCCGCTTCAGCCATACTTTCCACCTAAATCTCCATACCCACGATGGTGATACATGCGCAGCGATTACCGGTGCCTTAACATTTACAATTGCTTATTGTTTTGGCGTCTCAGAATTTCCCTTAATTGTAGGAAGAAGATGCTTTGCAGGCGGTGCTTTCTTCCCTATCTTAACTGCGTGGCCAGGATGGCCGACCTTTTTCAGTGACACGCATGGTGGAATGGGAGCCTGCGGGGAAGACGGAGGAGGCCGGCTTTGCGGCTTCCTCCGTTTTTGTTTGAGCGAACTCGTTAACGCAGTGCTTGTGCAACGCGCGGCTTGATCGGTCTCCTTTAAGTTTTGCAGAGAAATCTGTCGCCCTCACGTCAGAGGGGACAGCCATGCTCAATTTCATCTACGCCAATGATCTTTCACGCAATCCAGTGCTTGCCGAAAGCATGTTTCGCGATCGCGCGGACCAATTCAAAACTCGCCTGGGATGGGATGTGACCGTCGATCACCATGGCCGCGAACGCGACGAATATGACAACCTCAATCCGCTTTATGTCATCTATTCCGATCCGAAGGGGCGGCATCTGGGATCTCTGCGATTTTTGCCGACGACAGGACAGACCATGCTGAACGATCACTTCACTCATCTGATGGGCGGTGGCACCTTGGAAAGCCCGTTCATCTGGGAATGCACACGCTTCTGCCTGGCTCAGGGCGCGCCCTCAAAGATCGCGGCAGCATTGATGTTGGGCGGCGGAGAAGTGATGCGTCAATGCGCAGTCGACGATTTCGTCGGTGTGTTCGACGCACGTATGATCCGGATTTACCGACGCGTAGGGTGGCCCCCAGAAATTCTGGGAAGTGCAGGGGACGGTAACGATCAGATCAGCGTCGGCCTGTGGTCCCGATCTAACGAAGATCGCGCCAAGATTGCTCGCCGCGCGCAGATGGATCCAGCTTTGGTCGCGGAGTGGTTTCACGCCGGGGCCAATGCCAAGCCGACAGAATTGTATACGCTCGCCTGACGCTTTCGCTGGCAGCAGCCGCAGGGCAAATGTAGGGTCGCACTATGGCGCCGCCCTCTGTTACATATTCCGAAGATCAAGCGGACGCGCATGATCGCATCTCCCAGATGCTGGGTGCGATGGGCATTGATCTGGACAATGCCATTCTGACCCCTCTGCGAGAGGGAAAAAATGCCGTGATGGCTGTGGTTGGCAAGGCCGGCTCAGGGAAAACTCTTTTGTTGGCCGCGCTTTACAATGCGTTGGAAGAGGCAGGGGTAGAGATTGTTTCCGGCGATTGGGAAAGCCGCAAGAAACGCGACAAACGCACACTGACGATCCTGGCCCCAACCAACAAGGCCGCCAGCGTTTTGCGCATGCGTGGGGTGCCCGCAACCACCATCCATCGCATTCTCTATACGCCGGTTTATGACCCGGAGTACGAGCGCTTTGCTGAATGGCTGGCAGGTCAAGGCGAGAGGCCTGAGATCGAAGGCCTGACCGAGCAGGCTCTCGACCGCGCCCATGCCTTTTATCAAGACAACAAATCAATCCCCGGCGCATTCGCCGCGGCCGGGTTGCGAGGGTCTGATTTCATCAGCGGTTGGACACGGCGATCTGAGCCTTTGGACATCGGGTTTGTCGATGAGGCCTCCATGTTGGACGAAAAGCAGTTCGAGGATCTGCAGGAGATTTTCCCGACGCTTGTCATGTTCGGAGATCCCGCTCAGTTGCCGCCGGTGAAGGGCACAGTGCAGGGAACGGGCGACATGGTGTTTGACACCCTGCCAGACCCGGCGCGGCTGACGTTGCACCGGGTGCATCGACAAGATGCCGACAATCCGATCCTCGATCTGGCGCATGCCTTGGCCGATCCCGACATGGGGTTCGCGGATTTTGAACGCATGATCGAGCACGCTGCCGCCCGCGATGATCGCGTGGTCTATGCCCAGAGGGTGGAGGTGGATCTCATGGCGCGCAGCCCAGTGCTGGTCTGGCGCAACGCCACGCGCATTCGCCTGATCAACGCGTTCCGAGCGGTCTATGGCGCACCAGAGACCGAGTTGCTCGAAGGCGAGCCGCTGATCTGCGACGGGATTGAGCTCCCTATGAAGCATCGCAAGACGCGACTCGATCTTGAGGCACGGGGCTAGATGAAAGGTGCGCAAGTCATCTATCTCGGCCCGGGCCGAAAGCCTGGGTTTTCGCGTCTTCACGTGGTCGGCGCGCCAGAGCCGCAGGTTAGCGCGGCCTCTATTGTCAAGATTGAAAAACCGGACGAGGAAGAGCCCTTCATTCCGTTTGCCGCCCGCATGGGGGCTGCGTTCCTGCATGGGGCAGCGGTAACGATCCACAAGGCGCAGGGCAGCCAATGGTCCGACGTGCAGGTCTTTGCGCCGGATATCTACGCCGCGGCCCGCATGGGTCGCATGGAAGCCGGCCAACCCTTGTGGAAACGTTTGACCTACGTGGCCATCACACGAGCTGAACACCGTTTGCACTGGGTGGTGCGCAATCGGCTTTCCAAACCCTCAGGCGCGCTCAGCATCGATGATCTTCGCGGCACCGACCCGGTCCCGCTCAGAATGGAGCAAGACACATGAAATCAATTCTGATCACAGGCGCCAGTTCCGGCATTGGGCGTGCGAGCGCGGAGAAATTTCTGGCCGCCGGTTGGCAAGTGGGCCTTGTTGCACGTCGCAAGGATATCCTTGAGGAGATGGCCAGCGCGCATGGGGGTGCCATCGCATTGCCCGCTGATGTGACGGACGCTGAAGCTATGGCGGGCGTGTTCGCCAAGTTTATGGCCGAGACGGGCCGCTTGGATGCTATTTTCAACAATGCCGGTATGTTCGGCCCCGCGGCGACAATCGACGAGGTGTCTTTGGATGATTTCGACCAGGTTGTCGCCATCAATCTGCGAGGCATGTTCATCGCCGCGCGCCTAGCGTTCGCGCATATGCGGGGTCAGTCACCGCAAGGTGGGCGCATTATAAATAACGGTTCCATTTCCGCTTACACGCCGCGTGAAAACTCCGTCTGCTACACCACGACAAAACACGCGGTCACCGGGCTGACGAAGACGCTCTCTCTGGACGGGCGGCCCTTCGACATTGCCTGTGGTCAGATCGATATCGGCAATGCGGAAACAGAGCTGGTGGCAGGCATCAAGAAAAATTACCCAGGGTTGCCGACTATGGATGTAAAGGAAGCGGCCGGCGCGGTGCTGCATATGGCGGAGCTTCCGCTCGAGGCAAATGTGCAATTTATGACGATCATGGCAACCAAGATGCCTTACATTGGCCGAGGTTGATTGCGGCACTGGGTCGCTTCCGTGGTCAAGCCTGCCCTGACAGGCCGCGTTCAGATTTACTAAGCCCGAAATCTTCAAAAGATTTCGGACCGCATTTTTGAAAAAATGCGCGCCAGACGTTGGCGGCAGATTTTTTAAAAAAATCTGCATCAGAAAATGGTCAAGATAAGGTCATTTGGGTTTCCGGCGGAACACCATTTTCTGATCAGCGAGCTTTTCTCGATGCCCTTCCCAAGCGTAGAACAGAAGGGCTGGGTTTGTATCCGCGACTGTGATCCGATGCAGTTGCTCGGGTGGATTGAAAATCAATGATCCCGGCGCGTAAACGCCTTGATCGTTTTCAGACACAGCGCCTGACAGGCAAAAATAGCTTTCAGAAATGCCTTCATGGGCATGCGCAGGATAGGTGCAGCCTGGCGCGAAGAGGACAAGCCCCAAGATAACCTCATCCGTCAGGACCGGCCCGTTCGGTCCTGCCATCTCGGCATAGGCATATTTTTTCTCAAGACCGCGGGGCACCTTTTCATACCCGTACTGCCAGACCAGGCGATCGCACACGGCCTCAATCGAATGAATGAAAGCGGCGTGTTTTTCGCCGCGCCCGTTATTCAGCGCGCGCTGCAAATGCGCCACAACCGGTTTTGTCTGCGGCTCCGGCATGGCCATTTGCGGATTGGATTTGATCACCCGGCTGATGCGTTCGCGCACCGCGCGTTGATGGCTGCGGATCTTGGCGCTGCCGCCTGCCGGCATCCTGCGATACACGTCATAGCAGTCGCGCAAAATGTACATCCAATCGGGGAAGTCAGAAAGGCGCGCGGGAACGGAATGAATGGTCAACGGGTGTGCCCTTTGTGTCAGATGGCACACACATGAGGCGTCTAAGCTCCGACGCAAGGCCATCGAGACGTTTGCAGGCGTGTTCAAGCCTAGAGCCGCATCTTTGGTCAAAAATCTGGCAGTCGCACTGGCAGGGGATGATTTGCTATGCGGTTGGATCAGGCGTCTTCGTAGTTTCCTTTGACGCGCTCTTTCGTCGGATCGAAGTGCGGATACGGCACAACCCGTGCCTTTAGCCGCTTCTGCTGACCATCAAGCTGCCCGATCTCGATCTCTGTGCCAGGCTCTGAATGGGTCACCGAAACGCGCGCCAAAGCAATGGTCTTGCCAAGGATCGGGGATTTCATCGCGCTTGTGACCTCGCCCACTTGTGCCTTGCCGATGCGCAGGCAGTCCCCGGGGGATGGCACGAGACCGCTTTCGATATCCAGGCCGATCATCTTGCGGTGCGGATGCGCTTTGCGCTCCTCTAACGCGGCGCGACCGCCAAAACCATCATTCTTGGATTTCAGCGGTACCGTGAATCCAATGCCCGCCTCAAATGGATCGGTCTGCTCATCAAATTCAGATCCAGCAAAGATCAAACCCGCCTCAATCCGGATCATATCGAGGGCTGCCAATCCCAACGGTGCCATTCCGTGCGGCTCTCCCGCAGCCCAGATCGTTTCAAACACTTCGACGGCATCTTTGGGGTGACAAAAGATCTCATACCCCAACTCGCCGGAGTAGCCAGCGCGCCCGATCACAATCGCTGTACCATCGAAATCGCGCAGACGCGCAGGCGCGAACCGGAACATGCCCAGCTCTTCGACCGTCGGTTGGGTGGGCGCGGTCCAGATGATGTCCTTGAGAATGTCGCGGCTTTTGGGCCCCTGGACGGCCACGTTGTGCAGCTGATCCGTGGAGCTGCGCACCCACGCATTCAGCCCCATCTTCTCGGCTTGCTCACGGATCCAGAGGCCGGACGTGTCGTTGCCGCCGATCCAGCGGAAGTTGTTATCGCCCAGTTTGAAGAGCGTGCCATCGTCAATCATGCCGCCGTGCTCATAGCAGATCGCCGTGTAGGTCAGCTGCCCCACCGCGAGTTTTTTGACATTGCGCGTCACGCAATGCTGCATCAGCTGTTCAGCATCCGGACCTGTCACCTCATATTTGCGCAGTGGCGACAGATCCATGATCGCCGCCTTTTCGCGACAGGCCCAATACTCTGCCGTTGGGCCATAGTTGGGAAAGGTGTTGGGCAGCCAATAGCCGTTATACTCCACAAAATCGCGGGTCAGTTTCCCAAAGCAGGGATGAAACGCAGTTTCTTTCGTCGGTTCCAATTCGGCCTCCGCGGACTTCCTGTAGCCGACGGAGCGGCTGAATTTTTCGGTCTCACCATAGGTGCGGACCTGAATGTCGGTGGGGTTCCACCCGTTCGCCTGAGCAATGTCACAGGGGCAGGCGCTGGACACGCAGATCAGATCACTGAGCGCGCGCAACAAGACGTAATCCCCGGGCCGTGACCACGGATCATCCATGCCGAGCGCATGGGTGTCATCGAGCGTCGTGTTGAAGAAAAAATTGATCGCCGGCCAGCCGCCGCGCGGGCGGATGCCGTAGTTCTGCAGATCGGCATTCATATTGTCCGAGCAATTCACGTGCCCGGGATAGCCCAAATCCTCGTAATAGCGAGCGGTGCATGCGAGACCGAACGTATCGTGGCGGCCGCAGGTGTCCTGGACGATCTCGACAAGGGGCTGTTGATCCACCGTCCAGTACTTTGAGAAGATACCCGGCGTGGGATAGAGGCTGCCCATCAATGAGCGTGTGGTTGTCGGATCGATCTCACGTTCCAGTCCTTTGTCCAGATCACGCAGGGAAAAGGCTTGAAAATCCGAGCATTCCCGACCTTGAACGTCAAGGATTTGAATGAACTCGCCTTTTTTCACCTCATAGCTGCGCGCCTCGCCCGGTTGGATGTTGATATCGGCCAGCGGGTCAGCCAAAGGATCGGTTGGCTGATGTCCACCCTTCGCCACGCCTGGATTGGCCCGGCGGACGTAAAGGATCAATTCCGTCGGCGGATTCTGCGCCGCGGGCGTCATTGGGCCACCGGGCGCGGCGAGAATGATCATCCCGTCGCATTCCACGTGGAATGTCGCCATGTCGCCGGGGCGGGACCCGTTTGGAAAGATCTGCGCCGCTTGGGCTTTGCCTAGGTCAAACCCCGCTTTATCAAGCGCGGCAGCGACCCGTTTGCCCGATACGGTGCCTTGCAGCAGGACCTGCATCAGGCCTTCGGGTTTGCCGTCGCTGGCCGCCCCGATCTTGCCCACGTCTGAGCTGCCATCGGGCGCAAAAAACACCAACTCTCCCGGCTGCAAGCCTTGACGATCCAGCACGGAAATCTCATCACCCTGAAACACCGGCACAGCACGCGACCCGCCGCCCGGCACCGGGTGCCGCTCTGTCCCATGCGGCAGAATGGGCAGGCCTGGTGTAATAACGCCCGCGCGCTCATAGGGTGTTTCAAAAACAGGATTTACATTCATATGACACTTTCAACGTCATCGATGCGCAGGTCATCCATCTGTCCCCGATGCGTGACCACCAGTTTGCAGCCTGCATGCGTGACTGAGAAATGCTCAGACCCGCCCGAGAGCGAGACAAACTCGCCCGCCCGGTACATGTGTCCGTCGCAATCCTCAAGATCGCCTTCGATGATGTAGAACTCCTCCGGTCCATTGTGACGATGCGGGTTGCATCGCGTGCCAGGCGCCATAATCAAGAGATAACTACCCTGGCCGGTCGCCTCCTGATACGACACGTTCTTCCACCACACCTGCTCCCCGGGCAGGCCCGGCATTTCCAGGATCTCAAAACCGTCCTTGTCAAAGTTCGCAACGGTGCGGTGATCCGCGAGCTTTCCCATTACTCCAGTCCCATTACTCAAGTCCGAGCGCTTTCTTCCGCCGGTTGGCCCAGCTGATAATGGCCAGGTCAAACGTGAGCGCCATCAAGGCCACGTTCATCCCTAGGACAAAGTTCTTACCAAGGTCTGTGCCAGCCAGCGTGCGCTGCAATTCCTGGCCCAGATCCTGTGTGCCGATGAAGGCCGCGATGATCACCATGAAGAAGGCAAACATGATGGCCTGGTTGAAGCCGACGGCCATGGTCGGCAGCGCGAGGGGCAGTTGCACGGTCAGCAGCTTTTGGCGTTTTGTGGCTCCGGACATATCGGCGGCCTCTGTCATCTCCGGTGGCACATTGCGCAAACCTTCGATTGTGTAGCGGGTCAGGGGCACCGTGGTGAAGATCACGATGGAGAGGACGACGGTGACGTCCGATACGCCAAAGAGCATGATCGCCGGAAGCAAGTAGATAAAGCTGGGGAAGGTCTGTGCCGTGTCGCACACCAAGAGCATCCGACGAGACCACTTTTCAGAGCGGGACGCGAAGATGCCCAGCGGGATGCCGATGAACATCGAGATAATCACGGCGGAAATGACCGAGTAGAGCGTGATGACAGAGCGATCCCACCAACCGCTGAAGGCCACAATCGTGAAGAAGACCGCCGCGTAGATCGCAGGACGCTTGCCGCCCACGCCCCAAGCGAAGGCCACGACCAATAGGATAAATGCGGGCGTCGGGATCCATAGCAAGGCGTTGCGGAAGGGGATCAGGATCCAAACATTCATGACATATCGGATCTGTTCCGTGACCGCTTGAATGAGATCGATGGCCAGGAAGCCCTTGATCAGCTTGTCGAGCTCGCGGCCTTGGCTAAAGGACTGTCGACGTCCGATCTCATTGAACCAATCGACGAACTGTGCAAGCCCGAGGAAAAAGACAAAGGCCACGACGGCCAGCACTGCAAACTTGTGCTGAATGTACCAAGGGGTGCCCTTCTCATGGTGCTCTGGCAATTTGACGACCCAGGCTTTGGACAGCCGGTCGAGCATCACCGCGACCAGCACGATGGTGACACCAATCTCGAAAGACCGACCCAGTTTAAAGCTGTTCATCATGGCCAGAAGCTTGCCACCCAGGCCGGGCATGCCGATGAAGGCGGTCAGAACCACCATCGCGAGGCAAAGCATGATCACCTGGTTCACGCCGACCAGAATTTCGGTGCGGGCGGACGGGATATAGACGCGGGTCAGCATCTGCCACCGCGTGCACCCGGACATGTTGCCCGCTTCCACGATCTCGGGTGAGACCTTTTTCAGACCAAGTGTCGACATCAACACCATTGGCGGAATTGCGTAAATGGTCGTCGCGATCGCCCCGGCCGTCGGCCCGACCTTGAAGAAGATTACAGCGGGCAGCAGATAGGTGAAGAACGGGATCGTTTGAAGGATCGCCAATACCGGTTTTACGGCCGCATCAAACCACGCGTATTTCCACGCCAGAATGCCCAGCCCAAGTCCGATGATAAAGGCCATAGGTGCGGCCACAGCAAGAACCGAAAGCGTCTGCATTGCCAGTTCCCACTGCCCGATCAATGCGGTCCAGACAAATGTGCCGCCTGCAAGCAACGCCAGTTTCCAACCGCCCAAGAAGTCGCCCTAAACGGCGGACGCAGCAGCGACGCAGGACAACGGGATCGGCCCGAAAACCGGCCAGCGATGCTTACCCTCAAGCAGGTTTGCCGTAAGACCCAGCATGAATTCAAGCGGACCTTCCGCGAACCAACGGGTGATGTATATGAGGCCAAAGCGCCCCTCTTCCCGGTCGCCTTTGATGAAGTCAAAAATTGCATCCAGGATGTCTGCCGTGGGCGGTATCCACGCCTCTGGCAGGCGGATCATGAAATCAGGGAGAACGGGTTTTACAGCGCAAAGCAAAAGTGCCGTGCCAATCAATGACCAAAGCACGGCGTCGCGTGCGGGCCGTTCGCGGCCTAGGGGTGTGTTGGCGGCAACGTCGGCCAAATCAATCGTCCCCCAACAAAACGTCGAGGGCCTGACGACGTTCCAACATGCCGATCAATGCGCCGTCCTTTCCTGCCACGGGCAGATGATCGCGGCTGTCGTTGACAAGCTGCCTTGCCAATTGCTGGATCGTTAAATCTCCCGCAATGGGATCGCCCTCAGGTACGACACCATTCACGGGTCGGGCCATCACACTGGCATGCACCACGCGCGCCTTCTCAATCTCCTCGGTGAACTTTTTCACATACGGCGTCATCGGATTGAGCACGATCTGATCTGGTGTGTCGCATTGCTCAACTTCACCGTCTTTCATAATCGCGATGCGGTCGGCCAGGCGCAGAGCTTCGTCGAAATCATGCGTGATAAAGACGATCGTCTTTCCCAGCATCCCTTGAAG
>ERZ1740059.177-NODE-177-length-34589-cov-7.968929_pt1 | contig 34589 bp, 31 predicted proteins | sample MGYA00581744_ERZ1740059 | MGnify/ENA primary metagenome ERZ1740059 (study PRJEB43018, sample SAMN04849738) | marine metagenome | isolation source: floating plastic debris | place: Pacific Ocean | collected 2008-08-28 | study: EMG produced TPA metagenomics assembly... | reverse complement strand
CTGCATGTCAAACGAACAAACCGCCGTCCTAGAAGCTAATCAACGGTTTTATCGAGCGTTTGAGAAAAAGGACATTGAGGCAATGGAAGCAGTTTGTTCTAAAGGTATTGGCAGCCTCTGCATTCATCCGGGTCGTAAAGCCCTTAAAGGTTGGGAAACGATTCGCCAGTCGTGGCTGAAAATCTTTAAAGCTACGCGCTATCTCGAAATTGACTTGGATGTCATGTCTGTGGAAGTCTCTGGCGATCTGGCCTATGTGGTTTTGGTAGAGAACGTGATGCAAGTGGCAGGCGACCGACGGTTAGAGGCTAACTCGATGGCAACAAATACGTTTGAACGGATGGGGGGTCAGTGGTATTTGGTGCATCACCATGGCAGCCCCATTATGGGATAACGCCATACTGGGGCTACATACCCGTGGGGTTCTCACAAGACCTAACACTCTTTCACACCCGGTTAGCGATCGCGCGGACGTTCTTCCTCAATTTGGGCTCGTTGCTCCGGGGTTAAAACATCCATGACCTGGCTTTGGGTATCTCGCATTAGCGACATTACAGACGAACGCTGACTGGAGGTTAACCCCAAGCCCCTCATTACAGTTCGCATATTATCCCCATTGGCCTGGGCTGTAGCTAACTCCTCCATTTGCTCGTCTGTCAAAATTTCTGATAGTTCATCCGTCATGGCAGCTTGGATGCTGTTAATTTCTGTTTGTTGCTCTTCGCTCAAATCAAGCTCTTCAATCGCAGACAACGCATCTTTTCCCATACGTTTTGATGCCTGCTGTACAACCTCTGCCTTTTCTTGCTGTTGGTTTGGTCTGGCTTGAGCCAAGGCCCCAGTCCAACCAAACGTTAGTCCTAATATACCTACAAGTAAAACTCTAAATGAATATCGCATGGTGTTCTCCTTTGGTTTTGGAATGACTCTTTTGAGTATTTCTCTGTGAGATACCGATCCGTCGCCAACAAAGCTGATGAAATTCTCTTTCACTAGCAACAGATTAGGTAAAATGTATTGCTCTGCTACCTAGGTTTCCTATGGAACCTGACTTTCTAGTCACGGAGGGAGACCTTCTTCTATTAAGCTGGACGTTGCTAAGTCTCAAAATTATTTTATCTGAGACATTCCGATGGACCGATCATTACCCGATTGGTGCATTGCCTAAACCAGCAACGGCTTAAGCGCTTAGCCAATTACGCTTTTTAAGCGTTTTAATGCCTAAAGTAGGGCGGTGGGATGGGTGACGGAGCTACTGGCAAACGACGATGGTCATTGCCAAACTCTCTAGAGTCATATCTCCTATAGTCACTTTCTCTATAACCGCGACCAAAGTACGGTGGCGAGACGGGTGGCGGAGCTACTGGCAAGCGACGATAGCCGTTGTCAAACTCTCTAGGGCCATACCCTCTATAATCACGCTCTCTGTTGTAGCTATGATCAGAATTATCCCTTGGCCCAGACGGTATGTATCGCTGCGCGATAATTTTAGTCTCTTGACTGAAATCTATCGCATCAGAAATGGATGCGGCTTTAGCAGGACTGACAACAGTTGCAATACTCCCTGCTATCAATATTGTTGAGAGAAGCTTTGGAAAAATAGCAAGCTCCATAGGTCACACTTTTCTGGTAGACAACTATCGTTTGCACAAGCTATGTTTTTAAGTGAATACTTACTTATTAATATCTAAGATAGTTTGTACCGTCAACCCCCCCAAGACAAATCTCACTGCTTGGGTATTTGACCATAGGCTAGAGCAAGCTCACACAGCAGGCCATGTACTTTGTGCAGAGAGCTGACTATTCTCAATATGTGTACAATTTTTTCCATATCTAATGACGCTTAATTCAGATACGGATACAGACCAGCCAGATATTCTCGCCATGGTCAATACCCTCTTGCAGCAGGCGGCTTCTGGGCAAACATCTGCTGAGCCCACCGATGCAAAGCCAGATGTTACTGAAAAGATTAACCATATTTTGCTGCGAGTAGCCTATGGGCCCATACCGACTAAAGCAGCGGCGGCTATTCCTGGCTTAGAGATATTTGAGGATAGCGACAATCCTGGTAGCTGGTTCTGGGAATGGAGGTGGGGTGAATGTCAGGATGGGCCCTATGGCAATGAGCTAGAGGCGCTGATCGCGTTTGCTCAGTTCTCCAGTGGGTTGGCCATTGAGTTAGGAGGGGAAGAAGAGGAATAAAATCACCCCGTCACACTGCAGTGGGTGCATAGGAAGTCAAGAAAAACTTGAACGCGGGGTGATAGATTGCGACGGTGGGTAAAGACAGCCTGGGTAGCTAAGCCGTGGGTCAGCTGCTGAGGGAAGAGGGAAATGAGGCGTTGGGTTGCCAGTTCTGCTTTGATCTGAAAATTGAGCAGGCGGGCAATGCCGAGCCCGGTCAACGCCGCATTTTTTAGTGCTTCGCCGCTGTCTGAATTAAACGAACCGCTAACGGGAATGGTTTGCCAGGTGCCATCAATGAGAAATTCCCACGGCAAGGGCTGCCCGTCAAAGACGTAGCGCATACAGTTGTGATTGATCAGATTTTTGGGCGTGGTTGGAGTGCCGTATTTTTTTAGATAGCTGGGGGAGGCGCACAGAACAAACTGGGCCTGCCCTAGATGTCGGCGGATCAGGCTGGAATCTTCTAGGTCCCCCAGCCGAATGGCGACATCAATGCCTTCTGCGACTAGATCTACAAGCCGGTCGGTCAGTCGCAAGTCGATCTGAATCTCTGGATACTGGGCCAGGAATGTGGGCAGCGCCTGGACTAAAAAACTTTGACCATATTCAAGGGTGGTGCTAACGGTTAGCTTGCCTCGGGGCTTGCCACCGGAGATTATGCTGTCGTTGGCATCGTCTAGTTCTTGGAGCAGACGAGATACTCGTTCGTAGTAAATTTTGCCCTCAGCGGTGAGGCTCAGGGAGCGTGTTGTTCGTTGCAATAGACGCACCCCCAATCGATCTTCTAATTTGGCAACGCGTTTGCTAATGGCAGAAGGTGTGGTGCTCAAACCGCAGGCAGCGGCACTAAAGCTACCGGCTTCAACACTTTCGACAAACGCAATCAGTTCAGGTAGTTGGTTGACAACACTCAGCATTTATTCCTGAGGGGCACAGGTGATGTGCCAATATGGGGTCTTCTTTTCTAAATTAACAAAGGTTAGGGTGATAATAGTTATTTGGCTCTCAAGGTTGATGAAGCCCGTTCCATGGCGATTTAAATCCCACAACTTTAATCCATCTGATGCAAACGATAGATGGATCCGACTGTCTGAATTTTTTACAGTGGTCTGATTAAACCGCATTTAAATTCTTCGACTAATTCTTCTACCAACTCTTTTCCTACCATGACCGTTAGCCATATAAAGCATCCTCTGCGTATCGAGGTGCGCGAGTTCTTTAAATTAGCCATTCCCCTGGCCAGTGCCCAGGTGGCCCAGTCAGCCACCGGATTTGTCGACACCATCATGATGGGTCGCATGGGGGCCGATGTCCTGGCCGCGGGGGGTCTGGCGGCCATTATCTACTTTGCCATTATGGCCACGGCCAGTGGCACGGTGATGGGGGTAAGCCCGTTAGTGGCAGAAGCCTTTGGGGCTGGCAACAAACGCCGCATCCAGCAGGTGGCTCGTCAGGGGCTATGGCTGGCCGTGTTGGTGGCTATTCCCACCATGATTGTCATAGGGCATTTAGACAGGTGGCTCGTTTATACGGGGCAAACTGAAACTACGCTCGCGTTAGTGAATACCTATCTCGATATTATTCTGTGGAGTTTGTTGCCCATGATGGGGTTTACGGCTCTGCGCTCAACGGTCTCGGCCCTCTCCCAGGCACGCCCTATCATGGTAATTATTGTGGTGGGGACAGCTTTTAATATTGTTGGCAACTATCTTTTAGGGTTTGGCAAATTTGGGCTGCCGGCCCTCGGACTGGCCGGACTGGCCCTGGCCACCACGTTAACCTGGTGGGGCATGTTTCTGGCCTTGGCTTGCTACACGATATTACATCCGACACTGCGAGACTATCGGTTTTTTCAAACTCTGCATCATCCTAAACCCCGCACCCTGCGGCAGCTGGTCTGGGTTGGGGTGCCCATTGGCATCTTTTCTGGATTGGAGTCGGGTTTCTTTTTGATCATTATGTTTTGGATGGGGCAGTTGGGAACCGAGACATTGGCGGCTCACCAGGTGGTCTTACAAACAATTGTGGTGGTGTTTATGATTCCGCTGGGAATATCCTTTGCCACCACGGTGCGGGTAGGCCAGTGGTTGGGGAAACGTGATTTGGCCGGCATGCAACGGGCCACCTGGGTGAGTATGGTCATTACCATCTTTTTTATGGTGGGTGGGTCGCTGTTGTTTGTATTGTTTCCCAAACAGATTATTGGTATCTATTTGGATGTGAACAAGCCAGAGAATGAGGCGATTGTGGCCCTGGCCGTGCCGCTATTGAACATCGCCGCCGTCACCATGGTCCTGGATGGGTTGCAAAAGGCGATCTATGGCGCTCTCCAGGGATTGCAAGATACCCAGATCCCTACGGCCCTTAATGTGTTGGGCTTTTGGGGAGTGGGGCTATCGGTGGGCTACGGCTTAGGATTTCAGCTAGGTATGGGCAGTCGCGGGCTGTGGATTGGCCAGTCGGTTGCGATCGCAACCGTCGCCCTGCTCTTCAGCTGGCGGCTCTATCAGCTCATTGGTAAACGCAAACAACATGTCCTCTCTTAATCGCCTAATCGCCCATGGCATGTATTTGGCCTAACCCAGCACAAACATAGAAAAGATAGCTAGTATGTTTGTAATCGCATACTTGAGCACAGAAATACATCCTAAAAGGCCTGATTGCCCATACATTTTAGGGATTGTATAAACCTGTCCATCTGCCATATCAGGAGAGACTTATGCACACTAAGCTGTGGACATTACTAACGTTATCTTTTCTAGCAACAACGTTAGGGGTAGCTGGTCTCCAGCATCCTTTGGCAGCCCAGTCGCCAGTCCCGCCTGTGGTCACGGTGCCGGTCCCACAATCGCTCACCACGGTGCGCTTGGTTAATCAAACCGCAGCTCCTATCACCTACGAAGCGCTGGGAGATACCCAGTCCCGTCTCCTGATGGCAGGCGATGAGGTTACCCTACAAAATCTAAATACCCCTGCCACCCTTACTTTCTTTTATGACGACATTCCAAAAGATCGGCAGACAGGGGAAGGTCTATTGCAGGCTGCGTTAGGGGTGGATGAGGACACTGGAACCTTAGATGTCGTTATTAGCCCTACGACTGCTCTGGATGCCGATGTGAGCAACATCACCATTGAAGCTAATGGTAATGTTTTTGTCTTTTAGGGGTTGCATTGTTACCTAAAGCTTTTAGGGATCAGCTAGGGCTTGAACTGCGTGCGCTAATCTACAGCTAGGGTTTGACGTTAGAAATATCAAATACAAAGGCGGGCCCCGATTCTAAACGGTTGGGGTCGAGTCTATCTGCGGAGGACGTTGCCTGGGCGTTTTGATCATACTTACCGCCAAAGGCAGAACCCACAGCCAGTTTGCTGCCATCGGGGGAAATGTCGAGGTCGAGAATGCCAAATTTGATCATGGATAATTCGGCGACTGGTTCTCCAGAGGCAAGGGACCACATCGTCACGGTCGGCCCTTTACCATTGGTTACCAGTAACTGATTGTCGGGGGAAAATGCGATCGCAACCGCAGGGACCGCCGCACTGACCTCCACCTGAAATCGTCGGATCTCTTCACCAGTGGTTAAATCCCAAAGGATGACCGTGCCCGTACGGGCGGCAGACGCTAACAGAGTCTCATCATCGCTGTAAACTAGCTTGATAATCTCCCCCCCATGCCCTGCCAACACCAGACCCTCACCATCTTCTGCCGTGGGCCAAATAACAATTCGCTGATCTGACAGGGCCGTAGCGTAGGATTTCTGCCCTCCGATGACCCGGCTAATTCCTTGTTTAATAGGCTGTTCGGAGATAAATTCCCCAGTGGCCCGATCATAAAAATAAAGGGCTTCGTTGTCATACCCGGCGAACATATCCCACCCATCGACATAGGCCACTTTTTTGTAGCCTGTCCCCCGAGATTCAAACAGAGGGTCGCTGACGATAATATCGGTATACACTCGCCCCCCATCGCTAAAGCCAACATAGCCATACTCTTGGCTAAAATACAGCCCCTCGTCATTGTCAAAACTTGTATGTTTAACTTCCGCATCCGCCGGTAACGTCTCTTCCCCGGTGGCCACATCCCACTGCTGTACATAGGTGGAAAGGGTATATAGCGTATCCCCTTGAAATTCAACAGTGCGAGTGCTGTTAGCCGCTTGAAACTCTAATGACCCCGTATCTAAACGATACAGACAGCGAATGTTGGCCGACTGTGGATAGTCCTGACTAGGGTTACTGCTGCTGCAGATATTGACCGAGCCGTTTAGTTGCCCCTCTGACTCGGATGACCCTCCGCAGGCCGTTAGACATAACAAGCCCAGCCCCAACCAGAGCCGGCGCATGTGGTGTAGTTTTGTTGGTTTACCCATGGGTGATTGAATATTGGAGCTAGTCCGTCAGTTAGCCTGAGGTTGGGCTGGACGGAAAGGCAAGCTCTGCCAAGATTCGGCCCTGTCGCTGGATGCATTAGCCGTCTCTATCGTAGAATTGCCCGACAGAGCCACCAAAGAATTACCCAACGCCTGGACCAGGGTTCCCAACGTCTGCTTTAGCAACGAATCTGGATTAAGGGCGATCCAGCCATTTTCAGTTAGCTGACGCAGTTCAAAGTGCAAATGGGGTCCGGTAGAGTTACCCGTGCTACCAACCAGACCAATCACCTCACCCTGCTCAACCCATTCACCCGCCTGCACTAACAATTGCGACAGGTGAGCGTAGCGGCTTTCAAGCGTATCGTCATTGTGACGCAGCACAACCATCAGACCATAGCCCCCAGCAACATCAGCCAAGGACACCCGCCCCGACTGGGTAGCGACCACAGGGGTGCCCAACGGTGCCCCCACGTCTGTGCCCGAATGGAATCGCCGGACACCAAAAATCGGGTGCATACGCCAGCCAAACAGGGACGTTAAAGAGGCCGGTATTGACAAGGGAAAAATAAATTTCTCACCCTGTTGCAGTTTGACCACTGCCTGGGTTGCCTGGTTGTAAAACTCCCGACTGGCCGTCGTGGTAAAGCCACTCACTGGCATCCCTGGAATATTAATCGGTGCTGCAGCTATGGCACCAGCTTGTGCCGGCGCCATACCGCTAACAGCCGTCGCCAATCGCTCAACTTGCCGACAGGCCGTGTTAGATACCTGAGTATCGGTGCCTAGGGCAAACTCACAACCGCTAGAACGCTCCGAGATCACCACGTCCGGCATGGTAGCCCCAACGCTATAGTCTGTCTTATCAATGGCGGCCGCACCATAGTCAGCAGGTGAAATCACCTCAACGGTGGGGGCTTCACCAGTGGCTGGCTGAACGCCCTCAAGGAGCGAACCCACAGACGGTGTGGTCGACTCTGGCTCAATAAAAACGGTGCCGTAATCTACGGCTGTAGGCTCAGTTGAGGTTGCCTCAATTGAGGTCGGCACAACACTACTAGGGGTTACCGGCTCTACAACCTGGGGCGGTACAACAGTCGGAGCGGGTGTAGCCGGAGCCACTGGGACTATGACCGGGGCAGCAGGCTGAGCTACTGGCGGTTCAACCGACCCAGGGATGGCTAAATCCATGGCCGTCTGGGCCATCACTGCCTGGGTGCTGAGGAGTCCAACGGCAGCAAACGCACTTAGCTTTAATAGCTGCATTCCCGGAAATAATGATTTCTGAGTTAGTCGAATGAACTTGTTATCAGAAGCAGTCATGGCGAAATTAGTATTTGAGTAGAATGCCTTGCCAAATTTCTAGAAATATCTGCTCAGTCACTAATACTGAGGAATTAAGCGCCTAACCTAGCCATACGAGTCACAGTTAACAGGGTAGCAATAAACTGGGAGAATCATCATAGATAGACCCATCCTCTATCACTATGGCAACAGAGATATTAATAGATATAAGTTATCAACCCTGGGGGGTTTACCCTACCCTGTTGCCAGTTAGTCAAAAAATCAGCAAAAACCATTCGCCAAAAATGGTTTATGGATGCAAATTAACCTGATTTTGTGACGGTTTTAGAAGTGGCCCATTTTATGCGGCTGCCAGCTGATGAAATAAATCGATGGAGCACCAATTACTGGTTTTGGGTATGAACCAATCGGTAAAATCTGCAGGTTATCCATACGTTGCAGATGAAATCATAGTTTCGAATCAGCCACCCCATAAGACATTTCCTTGAAGCTTTGGCAAAGGCCGCCTAAGCGTTAAGTCAAAGCGTCTTAGCCGATGGTACGGTACCACGAAGTAATAGGCGAGCGCTGCTAGTCTTTGGGGATGGATTTAAGTTAAAAAATCCGGCGTTGCTGATTCTCGAGATAATTTTATCTGCAAGAGGCTGTACTATAACCTGCCTAACCGGGCGGTTCATCCTCTAAATCAGCAGCAGCAGCATTGTGTGTGACTACCGTTTCAGAGCGATTAAACTACGATGAGTCTTAGTCAGTTTTCCCAGTCTGTTGCCATTTCAGCCCTAGCCAGCCTATCAGCACTAACGCCTGCATGGGCCGAGGATATTGTCTTTTTACTTGAAAACAACACCTCATCGACTGAAATGATCGAATTTTATGCCTCTCCTGCAACGGCGGAGGGCTGGGAAGACGACATTTTGAACGGCCATATTATAGGGGGCCAACAGCGCGCCAGAATTACAATCCCGGATGATACTAGGGGCTGTGTGTATGATTTTCTGGCCGTTTTTTCCAATGGCTCCCAGATAAATCGGTATGGGATTAATGCTTGCACCATAGAAACCTATGCCTATTCAGAGTCTGATTTTACGGTGGCGACAAAAAGTGCAGATGAGGCGCAACAGAGCGAATACGCCTTTATCCTGACGAATGATACGTCCGTAGACATGTTAGAGTTCTACGCCTCTCCCCAGACCGCAACAGATTGGGAAGCAAATGTCTTAGGTAATAGGACAATTCGAGCAAACGGAGATTGGACAACCATTACCCTAACCGGTGGGCGCGGCTGTCTTTATGATTTCTTGGCTGTTTTTGCCGATGGTGACAAACTTGAGAAATATGGCATCAATGTGTGTGAGTTAGAAATTCACACCTATTACGAGAACTAGAGATTTGAGCTGGGCTGGGCGATATCTTAGTTTGTTCGTATTAAAGCCATTGGGCTACCTGTGTTTCAGTCAAATTACTGCCACATAACGGTGTAGCCACCAATCGTCCGACAAATCTATCTTTGGCAGTCATGGCTGCCGCCACACCGACGGCTCCGGCAGGCTCCACCACAATCCCCACCAGACCGTGGATCACCCTCATCGCGTTTAGAATGGCGTCATCGGACACCTGAACAATATCATCAACCGTTGCTGCCATACTCAGCAGTGCCTCCGGCACCGGGTTGCGCACAGCAATTCCATCTGCAATCGTCTCCGCCCGCTCAGTGGTGACCCTCTGTCCCTGACGCCAGGATAAATCCATGGCAGGGGCCCCCGCTGCCACTACGCCAATGACCGTTGTGCCTGGGTGACTGTGCTTGTACCAAGTGGCAATGCCGTTAATCAACGCGCCATTACCCACTGGAACTAAGAGAGTGTCCATAGGAGCCGGATACTTGCCAAGTTCTAGCCCTATGGTTCCAGCACCGGCAGCAATTTCGGCCGCCTGACCATCCTCTACAAACGGTTGAGCGTTAGCTAGGGCATAGGCTTTTGCAGCATCCTTAGCCGCATCAAAGTCTGTTCCGGCTAGCCTGATGTCAGCCCCCAGCTGTTTCATTCGCTCCAGCTTCAAAGGATTGGCTGTTTCTGCGGCAAACACCGTTAGCGGAATGGCTTGCTTTTGACAGGCATAGGCCATACCCTGACCAAAATTACCGGCGGACGCACAGACAAACGAAACCGCATCAGCATTTTGTTTTACAAAGTAGTCGGTGCCTCGGCCCTTAAAACAGCGAATGGGGTTGAGTGTCTCGACCTTGAGCACCAAACGCAGACCTAGCAAATCGTTAAGTGCATCGAGCTCAAACTGCGGCGTGTTAAGAAAAATAGGATCAATACTTTTCGCGGCCTGTTCAATTATCTGTGGCGATAGCTCCATGGGATTCTCCTGGCCAGTTATATTCCATATAGGTTGCTGTTTCTAACGCCACGGCCTTACCTAAAAGCTTTGCCACCAGGTAAAACGAAGCATCTATTCCGGCTGAGATTCCCCCTGAGAAGACAAGTTTGCCGCTATCGACGACCCGTTCATCGGCCCTCACCTCAGTCGTAGGGGCAATCTGGCGCAACTCATCTAGGGCTAAGTGGTGGGTGGTCGCCACCCTATTCGTCCCTAAGCCCGCTTTCGCTAAAATCAGTGCCCCCGTGCAGACGGAAAGAATATGTTCAGTGCTGGGATACCGCTGGTTTATCCAGGCCAAAAGCCTTTTGTTGTCCATCTCTTTGCGAGTGCCAAACGGTGTCCCATCGGCCCGTCTACCACCGCCACCCGGGACAACTAAAATATCGGGTTGGGGACATGTTTGGAAAGAGTAGGACGGGTTAACACTAAGAGAATTTCTAGCAGAAATAAGGGGGTGTTCAGCGACAGTGTACACATTAAATGGGGTGAGTCCATCTCGCTTTCCCGTTACCGAAAAGACTTCGAAGGGGCCACAAAAGTCGAGCACTTCCACATCATTAAAGATTAAAATCGCTACGTTACGCTGCTTCATCAGTGCTCCTAATCTCTTTCAAATCTGAGCGCTCATAATTGGTAAATGACTGCTGACTCCGTAGGGCAAACGCTGTCGAGTCAACAGCGTGAGAAACCGCTAGAACGCCATCTAAATGGTCAACCTCATGCTGTAAAAGCTCAGCCAAATCACCCGTCAGGGTCAGACGCTGCTGCTGCCAATGCATGTCGCGGTACACAAGCTGGCAAGACTGGTGTCGTTTTACGTTAATTAACAGGTCTGGAAAGCTCATGCAGTCATCCCACACCTCAAACATCTCTGCACTTTTGGTTTCAAACCAGGGATTGATAAACACAACAGGACGATCAATATGCAGGTAGATTAATCGCTTCATAACACCAATTTGAGGTGCGGCAATGGCACGCCCGGCTCCCCATTGATGTCGAAACGCCATCATGGTGTCATGCAGATCATCGATGACGGGTCTAAGAGAGTCAAGCTCTGTTTCATTGACAGCCTTACTTACCTCATAAAGACGAGGGTTGCCCAACAGCAAGATATCGCGCACGGTCATGACGGTTCTCCTAAACTTCGTAGCCGTTCGATAGAGGCTTGCCAGTTACAGGTCAGGGCCTGATGTGCCGCCGCTAGGTCTTTTGTTTTAAGTGCTGAAATCAGCTGCTGATGCTCTTCTAACGATGCCAACAGTAAGCCAGCTTCACTAAAGTAAGCCAGCTCAATCCGTTGGTACTTGACCTTCAGCTGATTGAGAATCGTGCTGAGTTCAGGATTGTTAGCCAGGTCTATCAGCACCTGATGAAATGAAGCATCTGCCACCATAGCCGCGTGGGGATTGTTTTGCCTGAGAGCCATTTTTAGGTCACTGTTGGCTGTTTGCATCGTTTGAAGATGGCGTGGAGAGAGCCTGGGAAACGCCAATGTCAGCGCTAGCTCTTCTAGTTGTTGAATGATGGGATAAATCGTTTCTGCATCTCTCAGCGTGATCGGAGTAACGCGGGTCCACCGGTTGGCGGCGGTTTCGACTAGACCTTCATCCTCCAGCTTGCGCAGGGCTTCGCGGATGGGCGTGCGACTCACCCCTAGCTGCGTCGCCAGTTCTTTATCCTTAAGCTTTTCGCCAGGTTCCAACGCACCCGTGACAATCCAGTCACGCAGTGACACATAGACGTCATCGCGGATGAATGTGCGGCTAAGAACATCAGTTTTGGGGATGGGCATTGGCTAATATGCGTCATCAACTGATATGTAATATATCAGTTTTTTTGAAAAATCACTGTTGTGTCAAATTTTGAACGTCACGATTCTGTATGGCTTGTTATAGGATGGATGCCGCGTTCTAGTTCATAACGACCGTTTTAGAGATGCCTTGCTGTGAATACCACTGACCTGTTTGTTGAGCTAATTGTCATTGGAGTAGGGGCCACGATGTGGGTGGTGCTGCTAGTGCTGAGTCTATTTGGGTATGCCTGGGTACCGTTTGATCACCTGTTTGCATTGCCGTCACTACTGCCAATTTTGGCAATCACCTACATTTTTGGGATTGTGACTGACCGAGTGGCCGATGGCCTGTTTGACAAAGTTTGGAAACCTAGGCTGGCTCAGCAGTTTTATGGTCAAGACGGCGATGACTATGACGATCGGCGATACATCTATTTGCGGTCTGAACGGCTAGCTAGCCTGCTGGAATATGGCAGAAGTCGGTTACGTATTTGTCGGGGATGGTTTCTAAATACTCTCCTGATTTTGGTGAGTCTTAATTTGTTTATTCTGCGACAGATTGTCGGTGTTTCGGCCAAGCTATCGATGATTGTGTTTAGCAACGCTTTCTTGGTGTTGCTGATCTATGGTCTGTGGTTTTCTTGGCGACAGCTTACCCTAGCTGACTATCGCAAGGTTAAACGACAGTCAGCCTGGTTGCGAGAGCATGAAACCTGACTTTATTGGTGAGGATATACAGCCTACAGAACTTTTAATACTACGACTAGAGCCACGGCAAAGCTGCCCATGGCGGTGCCAAACTGGAGCAGTCGTGGATTGAATTTGAGCAGTTTGTCTAAGTCCAGCAGCCCGGTCACGACGAAGGCCACTACCCCAGCAACGACCGCTAGCAGAACTTTGAGGATTCTGCCTTGGTAAAGCTCGGCTGCGATCGCAGCTCGCCTCATCGCACTGATCTCCACCGGCGGCTCTAGGTCTGGCGTTTGTAAAATTTCCCAGGTTTCACCGCCGTCGGTGGAGCGATAGATATCGGTATTGGCCGTACCAAAGCCAAAAATTGTACTGTCGTTGGCATAGTTGGGCGAAAACTGGATTGGCCGACCGGCACAGGGCACATTGTACAGCCGAGAAAAGGCCAGGCTGGCATCGCCAATGGGGGCAAAGGTGTCTCCCCCATCCACACTTTTATATAGACCCTTACCCCGTAGGCTAACCATCAGGGTGCCATCCTGGGCATAGTTGGGGGAAAGGGCCACGGCTTCTAAAAAGGTGCGCTCCGGGTTAACATCTGCGATCGCAACCGGTTCCCAGCTGCCGCCCGCATCCGATGACTTAAACAAGCCGTCGTAGCTGCTCACATACAGGGTGCTGTCTTGAACGTAGTTAGGAGAAATCGCAATGTGTAGGTTCCAGGCCTCGGCAATGGGGGTGTTCTCCGTTGTAGACTGCCAAGATTCCCCCGCGTCTGTCGACTTGTAAACCCCTGTCTCCGCCACCGTATACAGGGTGCGATCCTGGGCAAAGCCAGGAGAAATCACCATGGACGGACTGTCATTTCCCCGTTCCCAGGGCAGTTTGGCGACTTGATTTAAGGTTTTGCCACCGTTGGTCGAACGAAACATCACCCCCGCCTGGTTGCCGACAAACAGGGTTTTATCGCTGCCAAACTCAGGAGATAGCAGCAGCGTTAGGCCCCGCGCTTCTCGACTGAGGCTATGGAGCGACCAGGACCTGGCCCCGTTGGTGGAGCGTAAAAATTTGGTCCACAGCCCCGACGTAAACAGGGTTTTATCGCTGGCATAATCCGGGGAAAACGCCATATCAAAAAATCGACGCGGGTCCTGATAGGAGGGCTCAAAATTACCATTTAACCGAGGGACTTCCACCCCATTCATGGTCAGATCCCAGGTTTTACCCTCGTCATTGCTCATCATAATTTTACCGACGTAGGTGGTCAGGGCCAGGGTGCCATCCTCTGCGTAGTTAGGGGATACATCCATAGCCACCACCACACCCCGAGCCAGGGTTTCTATCTCTCGCCACTGCTGGCCCCCTTGGATTGATCGATAAAGACCGTTAAAGCCGCCTAAAAAGGCAGCTTTATCCACCAAGAAATTATCCGACAGGGCAATCTCAGAAAAGTGATGGGTTTCAAATTCATCGGCCTGCTTGTCTTTGATCAGCCCCTGGGGGTAATCTGTCCAGGTTCCTCCGCTGTCCAAAGAAATTGAGATCCCCCGATCCCAGCTAGAAACCATCACCCCTCGGGTGTTACCAGGGAGAAGCTTGACATCCTGAATTCGGAGATCTTCTAGACCGCCATTGACTTCCAGCACCTCTAACGTGTCAGGGTTAATGCGAAACACCCCCTTAGAAGCGGTGCCAACGTAGAGTACCTGACTGTTGCCAGCCAGTGCCGTAATCGAGTCATCGGCCACCGTTAGTAACGACTGCCAGCTTTGCCCACCGTTGTTCGAACTGAGTAGCAGACCGGTTTCATCCCCGGCCCACAGCGTATCTTCGGCCTCCGTTATGACCGAAAACGTCTGACTGGCATCGACAACAGAAAACCAGGTTTGTCCACCATCGGTGCTACGGGAGAGTCCACCGTCGGTCCCGGCCGCCAGCATTACCTGGGCATCACTGGGCAGACTGTACACCACACCAATATCCAGGGTGTCTAAACCCTCATTGGACTGTTGCCAGGATTCCCCCTGGTCGTCCGAGCGGAAAATACCGTCTCCATAGGTGCCCATGGCCAGCACCTGTCCCTGGGCCTGATCGATGGTGAGGGTAGAAAAAGGAGTCAGCGTATCCAGACCCTGAACAATCCGCTTCCAACTATTGCCTGCATCCGTAGACTTGAAAAGATTGCCCCGCACCAATGAATAGAGTGTTTTGTCACTGCTATAGCTGGGGGAGAGCTTTACCTGGGTAACCACATCGTGGGGGCGATGGGCCAAAACCGGTTGAAGGGCTCCGGCAAAGGACCATGTCAGGGTGAGCAGTAAACTTAAAACCACCCAACCCAGCTGACGTTTAACCAGGTTTGATAGGGTTGCCATCACCGTTGACGGACCAATCTTAGAGTGATGATTAAGGAGATACATTTAATAGCTAAATAAATTCGAATAACAAATAAGTGACAGAGATGAGGTGCTGGTGACGATAGATCGGCTGGTTTCCTCAAGTCTTATTTTCTCAAGCTTAGAAGAAAATCACGGAAGCAAGGGTCAATAGCCACTAAAGTTCTAGAGATCCAGGTTCTAGAGATCTAGTTTTAATATGCCCAGGCATTCATCAAAAATATTTCATAGATACGTTTACCCATTCTTCATCAAAAATATTGCGTAGGTACGAGGTTTCATATCCTCCACAGGGGCATTTTCGTCACAATCAGTAACGTTTAAATTTTTTAGTCCTGATATAGCTCCTATCTAGGTCTAAAGTTTTTTAGTGAATTCTGATGAATATATCGTTTCTTTAGAGATCCTAGAAGATATGCACAGACGCTTGGCTACACCGCTGTGGCTTAGCAACATATGCTAAAACTAAGGCGCTAGGTGCCGTCAGGTGCTACTTTCGGGGGCTGATCAAAGACCCCCACTCGCCAACCCAACTACAAACTTATCAAGGACAAGGAAGACCAATGGGGTTATTTGATCGCGTTAGCCGACTTCTCCGCGCCAATGTTAACGATGCCGTCAGCAGGGCCGAAGATCCCGAGAAGATTCTTGAGCAAAGCATCATGGATATGCAAGAGGATCTGGTGCAAATGCGTCAGGCAGTAGCGGGTGCGATCGCAAGTAAAAAGCGAGTGGAACAGCAGCAGGAAAAAGCCCAGTCCGAGGCCAACACCTGGACCCAGCGCGCCCAGCTAGCCCTACAAAAAGGGGATGAAAACCTGGCCCGTGAAGCCCTGGTACGCAAGAAAACCCATGCGGAAACGGCAGCGGCCCTAAAAGGTCAGCTGGATCAGCAAACCGCATCGGTGGAGACCCTTAAGCGCAACCTGATCGGTCTAGAAAGCAAAATTTCTGAATATAAGACCAAGAAAAATATGCTCAAGGCCCGCGCCAGTGCGGCCAAGGCCAACGAAAAACTGCAAAAGACCGTGGGCAACCTCAGCACCAACAGCTCCGTCGGTGCCTTTGAGCGCATGGAAGAAAAAATTCTGGAAATGGAAGCCCGCGGCCAGGCAGCCGCCGAACTGGCAGGTGCCGACCTGGAAAGTCAGTTTGTTAGCCTAGAAGCCGGTAGCGATGTGGACTCTGAGCTGGCGGCGATGAAAGCCCAGCTCACCGGGGGGTCCGTTGGCCAAGAGGCGCTACCCCCTGCCGACGCTCAGCCGATGGATGCACCGGTAGATGCGGCGGTTGATAGTGAGCTAGAAGCCTTAAAGCAAGAGTTGGATAATTTGTAATTTGGGTGATTTAGGTGATTTGGGGATAGGTAGGGGCGTTCCATGGAACGCCCCTACCGGTTTGATGGTTTAAAATGAGATACCTAAACGGAATGCCTCTCCTCATTTCCCATGCTTTTCGCCGATCGCCTGGCTCCGCTGCAAACCAACGTCTTTGCCGACATGGATCGGGCTAAGGGACGGGCGCGGGCAGCGGGTAAGCCAATTGTGGATTTATCGTTGGGGTCGTCGGATTTACCAACGCCAGGGCACGTGCTAGCCGCGATCTCAACCGCTCTGCAAGACCCTACCACCCAGGGCTACAACCTATTTGAAAGCACCCGTGACTTTCGTCAGGCAGCGGCCCGCTGGTACCGGGGCAAATTTGGCATTGCCGTCGATCCAGAGACAGAGGTACTGCCCCTCATTGGTTCCCAGGAAGGGACGGCCCACCTGCCCCTGGCAATTCTAAATCCGGGGGACTTTGCCCTGCTGACGGACCCGTGCTACCCATCCCATCGGGGCGGCATTCACCTGGCCAACGGGCAGATTTACTACATGCCGCTGCTGGCGGAAAATGGCTTTTTGCCAATACTCAAGGATATTCCGGCGGCGGTGTTGGCCCAAGCCCGGCTGATGGTACTGAGCTATCCCCACAATCCAACGGCGTCAACCGCCCCAGCTGAGTTTTTTGCCGAGGCCGTGGCCTTTTGTCAGACCTATGACCTGGTACTGGCCCATGATTTTCCCTACGCCGATCACTGTTTTGATGGCCAGCCAGCGCCGTCGGTGCTCCAGGCAGACCCAGACAAGACCTGCTCCATCGAATTTTTTAGCTTTTCCAAGGCGTATAACATGGGCGGGTTTCGCATTGCCTATGCCATTGGTAACCCAGAGCTGATTTTGGCATTGCGCCAGGTCAAGGCAACGATAGATTTTAATCAGTATCAGGGGATTTTACGGGGTGCGATCGCAGCCCTGGATGGCCCGCAAGACTGTGTCCGCACCACCGTTAGCACCTTCAAAACGCGTCGGGATGCCATGGTCAATGCTTTGCATCACCACGGTTGGACCGTCACCAGCCCTGACGCCACCATGTACCTGTGGGCCAAGCTGCCGGAACGCTTTAGCGATTCAATTGATTTTTGTGTGCGTCTAGTCGAAGCGACCGGCGTGGCACTAGCCCCAGGGCGAGGGTTTGGCAAGTCTGGCGAAGGGTATGTCCGCTTTGCTTTGGTACAGCCCCCCGATGTACTAGAACAGGCTGCTCAACAAATTGTTGAATTTATGAATAGCTAGGATCACATTACAAGCAGCCCATACGGACTATCTTGACGATGCCTATGGGTATATTTATACAAAGAGACTAGGACTCTCTAGTATTTTTACTTACCGTAAAATGATTCGATGCATTAAAGTATCTATCTAGTTACGATTGCCTTAGTGATTGCATCCATCAGGTTAGCGATGCAATGCTACCCCTGCCAATGTTGATTAATCCATCAGTGCGCCGCAGTCATCTATGAATTTTCCAGAAGAACAACGCCGCATTTTATTGATCGAAGACGATTATGGTAATCGCGTGTTGTTTGCAGACTTTTTAGAACACTGTGGCTACCGGGTACTCCCCCTGGCTGATGGCAGCAACTGCATTGAGATCATGCAGGAGTTTATGCCCCATCTGGTCCTATTAGATATCAAGCTGCCCCAGATTGATGGGCTCACCCTAATTAAGACGATCCGTCAGAGTTCTCAATTTTGGATGTTGCCTATCTTGGTGGTGAGTGGCTATGCATTTCAGGCTGACCGCCAGAAAGCGTTAACCGCTGGGGCAACTGACTATATGGTTAAACCCATTATGCCCACCATCCTCAGTGCCAAAGTTCTCTCTTTATTAAAGGGGCCACTTACACCCATCTCTCAAGAGACTATATCTCCAGACAGCTCCTCTTCAGACAGCAACTCTCCAGGGAGAGTTGCTCAAGACTCTGGTTCCGATTTGTCATCAGAATTTTGGCGCTGATCGCTAATAAAATCTTCCGTAGTGCGATTGAGCTGTTGCAGTGACGTACTAATCTCGTCTACTGACTCTTGCAAGTTTGCTGAAAGCAATGTTACCCGTTGCAGCTGGTTCAGGGCCTGGCTCATGGCTTCACGGTAATACTTTTCAAATTCGTCCAAGGACATCTTGATTTATTCGTTGACATAGCTACAGTCTCCTCAATACATGTTGCAATTAGAAAGCAAAACCGGTAAATCACTCAGAATTTTTACGTATAGCTCGTGACATAGAACATCAGCTTTATACGGAAAACCTCCGTAAGCTAAATGCCTTAAACGATTCGGGCAACTGGCGGGTCGGTTACCGATGACATGTATAGATTTACTGTGTAACGAAGGCGTATACGCACGAAGTAACCAGACAGACCAGTAAGGGTACTGTGCGATCTGCCCTTGCAATCACCTCAGCGGGAAACCATAAAACAGCGTGTATCCCTTGATATGGATTTGGTTAGAGGGGGCGCTGTGCCAGCCCTGTTGATCAATCGACAATTAATCCTTCAAATTCTGAGCGCAAACTCTTAAAATTTGCCACTCGCCCTACGATTAAGCTGGTCTCCTCCGCCTGGGCTAGCTCCTTTTTCCACTGGCCCACATGGTCACCTGCATTTAGCCAAAAGCTCACCATCTCACCCACCACCGTGTCCCAGTCCCAATCTGGCTTTTTATAAATCAGCGACGTCGCCTCAATAAACCCATCCAGGGTGCATTGATAGCTGCCCAGATAGGCACAGCTGCGCTCAGGCGACTGCTCCACATACTGCTGATGTTTAAAGAAGTTCCAAACTGGGGACACACCGACAATATCAAAGTTGTAACTCATGGCTGTAATAGAGAGAAATCAAAAGACTGGCAGCCGCCCCTAGTCCTAACAACAAAAAAGGCACAGGAAAATTCCCGTGCCCAGTGCGTACTTTCTATGGAGCTAGAAAAATGCGGCATATTAAACCCAGATTTTGGTCAGGCACTATCGGTAAAGGCTCAACAAATGAGGACTTTATCCGGCGAAACCTTAAGGATTAATTAAATTCTATCTGAGAAATAGACCCCAAAGTGTTCTCTGTTAACCTTCGTAGCGATTTGGTGTATCTTTTCTTGGTCGCTGAGGGTCTTTGTTGAAAAGGGCCTACGACAGAACCAAGGGAAGTCGTTCGCGAAGCGTCTGGTGTAGAGATCGCTAAAAATTCCCAAAAAAAAGGAGAGCATACAAGCTCTCCAACCATCAGGGTGCATCTACTTAACATAGTATGCCACGAATGGGGTGTGGGGTGTAACCCCCTTATTCTATTTTCTTGGAATCTTGCTTGAAGTTTATCTAGATAAAGTTAGGGTAAAGTGTCTCAGCTCAAGGGATTGCGAGTGTTACCGGTCGTGAAGGAATAATCTGGCAGGGCCTGCACCAGTTTACCCGTTTAGCTTCTTTCCGAGTAACTGATTGGTCAGTTTAGGATCCGCCCGTCCGCCGGATTGCTTCATAACTTTACCCACAAAGAAGCCCTGGAGCTTCTTCTTGCCAGCGCGATACTTGGCTAGTTCGTCGGGGTTGGCGGCCATGACGTCATCGATGATGGCTTCAATGGCTGCCGGGTCAGAAATTTGGACCAATCCTTTTTCTTCAACGATGGCTTTGGGGGAGCCACCTTCTTTGAGCAGAGTGGGTAATAGGTCCTTGCCGATTTTATTACTGATGGTACCGGCGGTGATTAGGTTTACCATTTCCCCTAACCCCTCGGGGGTGAGGCCAATATCGCCAATGGTTAGCTTTTCGGCATTTAGATAGCCGGCGATATCCCCCATTACCCAGTTGGCTGCGGTTTTGGCATCGGCTCCGGTGGCAATGGTCCGTTCAAAATAGTCGGCAATGCTGCGGTCGTCGGTGAGGACGCGGGTGTCGTAGGCCGATAGACCTAGCTCCGTTTCATAGCGACTGCGCTTATTGGCGGGTAGTTCAGGTAGCTCAGACGTCCAGGTTTCGAGCTGCTTTTTAGACACTTCGATGGGGGGCAGATCGGGTTCTGGGAAATAGCGATAGTCGCTGGAGCCTTCTTTGGAGCGCATGCTCTTGGTGACCTGGGTGCTTTCATCCCAAAGGCGAGTTTCCTGGACAATCTCTTCGTCGCCGCTTTCTATTGCTTCAGTTTGGCGCTCAATTTCGTAGTCGATAGCCTTTTGGATGGCGCTGAAGGAGTTCATATTTTTTATTTCCACCTTGGTGCCAAAGGCTTCTCTACCTTTGGGGCGGATGGAAATGTTGACATCGCAGCGCAGCGACCCTTCTTGCATGTTGCCATCCCCGACACCGAGGTAACGCACCACGCGGCGTACTTCCTGGGCATACTCGGCGGCCTCTTTGCCCGTGCGCAGGTCTGGCTCGGAAACGATCTCGATTAGGGGCACCCCGGCTCGGTTATAGTCCACCAAAGAATAGGTGGAGCCGGCCAAACTATCGCTGCCAGCATGGACGAGTTTGCCGGCATCTTCTTCCATGTGAAGACGGGTGATGCCGATTTTTTTTCGCTCTACATTGCCGCTTTTTTTGTCGACCAGTTCGATTCCAATCCAGCCGTGTTCGGCAATGGGAAGATCAAACTGGGAAATTTGATAGTTTTTGGGCAAGTCAGGGTAGAAATATTGCTTGCGGTCAAATTTACTGTAGGGAGCGATCTGGCAATTGAGGGCCAAACCGGCTTTGACCGCATATTCCAGCACCTTTTCGTTAAGCACCGGTAGCACACCGGGCATGCCCACGGTAATGGGGTCAATGTGGGTGTTGGGGTCGGCCCCAAACTCGGCTGAGCTGGGGGTAAAAATCTTGGTGTTGGTGCTGAGCTGGCAGTGGATTTCTAAGCCAATGACGGCTTCGTACTCGGTCTTAGCAGGTGCCGCAGCGGTCATAGTGGACGGTGGGTGAAATGAACGTGTCCTATTGTAGCGGCTGGCGACGGAACAAGTACGGGGTTTGAGAACTCAAGGTATATAAGTGTCTCTATTACGAACGTTTCGATGGGGGTCTGGGAATCCCTGGGGTGCAGCTGTTGGAACGATAGGCGATTGAATTGAATTGATTGAATTGCAAGCTGCATGAATAGAACTGTGAAATTGTTGGTTAATAGTGGATTGATTGCGATCGCAACCCTCCTAGCGGGCATGGCCATCGCTAAACTTTTTACCGCTCGCCAAGTTGCCCAACAAATGGCCATTTCTGAGGGCTATCTGGCCAAATACCCTCCCCAGGTCACCAGTGCCCAAGGCAAGCAAATTGACCAGCGGCTAGAGGCCATGGGCCTATCGACCATTGAGCGTTCTACAAATGCCGTCAGCCCCCGACAAGAGGAGGTTGCCACGGCCCTGACCGACTATTTCAACACCCTGCACACATTGGAATCCGGGCCACTACCCCCACTACCAGTGATGGTTACGGAGTATTTGGTTCGGCAAGAAAATGACCTTAAACAGCTGCAAGCATTGCTGCAAACGCAGCCTAGCTGGGCGTTTGATGCGATTGCCATCGTCAACCCGGACAACGACAGTGGCAACAGCCCCAACTATGGCAGCATCATGGCTCTGCACAGACATTTATTAGCCCAGAGCATCCTGGCTTATCAGACCGGTGATAAGTCTGGGCAAGCAGCCGCCTTTAATGCAGCCGTTAACCTCACCCGGTCCATGGCGGCCAACCCTAACTTGACGGCCCATATCCTGGTTACGGTGAGTGCTAGGGACGATATTGCCGTGGCCCGCCATACCAACCTAGTGCTAACGCCAACGGACTATGGCCAACCCTTGATTACAGCCGCTGCCTTAGATACGCATATTTGGTACACAAGATCGATCAACGCTTTTCGGAAACAACCCTTGGGGGCCCTTAGCGGTATCGGCTACCAGTACATATTGGCCCTACCGTTTACCGATTTGCTGCTACTGACCCAAACCAATGAACAAAAACTCCACAACAGTTTTTATCAGCAGCTGACATCCGCCAGTCTCTGTACTGTTGACGGCGACACATTACCCCAATCCTATGCCCTCACCCCCTATGCCGTACCGCTGAGGGTTTTCCATCATCACGTTGCCAATGCCCTATCGATGGAGCTAAACACCCTGATCACTGAGGCCCAGCAAACCTATCGCGAGACGGGCAGCTGGCCAACGGTCCTGGCTAGTAAAGATTCCCGAGTGTGTTCCTCCGCCACCTGGCACTACAGGGTGGCGCCGGACGGTATTTCGATTACCTTTGATGGTGCGCTGCCCTGGCTAGATCAGCAAGATCCCCCAATGCCCCTTAGCTACACAATCACATCAAAGGAAATGGGCTCCTCCCCAGACAAACTGACCCAAAAAAAGGAAACAGCCCTCAGAAAAAAATAATCCCCTAGGCCGACGCCTTTTCCCCTTCGTTGAGTTCGATTAGGAACTGCATGGCCTTGGCAATGTACTTGGCACATCGGTGGGGGGTGTCTTGGTAAAACGAGCGCCAGGCCTTGGCTTTATCCTGAAGGTAGCGATGGGCGCGGTGGTCACCACCGTCAATCCAAGCAAGACGGACGGCATGACCAACCAGGACATCTAAAACAACATAGTCGTCTAACTGCCAGTCTGGATTCGTGTCAAAGAGTTCCGAAAGCTCCATCAGCGCTTCCACATTGACCTGGCGATATTCCGGGGCCTGAATTTTGTTAAACAGGTGCTCAATGCGAAGGGCAAAGTCTTTTTCCTCTGGGGTGGTGTCCGACAAAATCAGGTCGCTGACCAGACGGTTGCGGCGTTCTAACTTGTCACCGATAACAATGCCTTTGCAGTGTTTAAGCAGTCGCCATACCCTGGGGTAAAAGTCTTCTGGTACTCGATTAAGCCCACCTTCTCGCTGGCGTCGGTGGAGCCAGTCTTCCTCGGAGGGCTCGACCTCATCAGCCTGGGGAAGCACCACCCAGTTAACGGATTGGGGTTTACGAGATTGAATCGATTCTTGACGAAACAGATTGCTATCTAGGCCTTCATAACCGGCCAACACCTGGCGCAGACGCATCTTGATTTCGAAGGGGCTCATGGCCATCAGGGTTTCGTAGGCCTCATCCTGGGTGCAGTACTGCTCACGACAAATCTCACTGTTGATCAGCAAGATCAGGTAGCTAACGCGCAGGGTCAGCAGCCCTTCAAACACCTCGGGCTCTGAGTTAATCAGGACGCTGAGGTAGATGAGGATTTCTTGAGTGAGGGTGCGATCGCGAATATCTTCACCGCAAAATTCATTAATCTTGGCCAGCAGTTCCTGGGGTGATAGGGGGTCTGTTATCAGTGAGACCTCGCTATAGGCCTTACCCACAGCAATCTGCTTTTGACGCACCAGCAGTTCTGTGGCCGCATCCGCCAGACCAATGGCCATCTTGTTAAGTAGCCCGGCAGCCCGACGCACAATGGCCCACAGCTCCAGACGACCAGCTTTGATGTAGATTTCATTGAGTAAATTAGCCAGCGTCACCTGTTCGCCAGTGGCCTCACCCCAGCCAGTATCGTGGGACAGACTGTGTAGGCGACAGAGATTGCTCAGTAGCTCGATTTGCTCATACAAATTGTCAGAGGCCTTTAGCGCTTCAAGCAGTCGCCAGCTATCGGTTTCCCGTTCCAGGTCTAGTTCTTGAATCTGGTTGAGGGGCTGGGTGTTGCCCTCAGACAGGGGCAAATAGGCCGAAATCGGCATGATATACGACGCCAGCGGCTCCCCTCCTTCTGGTAGCGGTCCGTCTTCCATCCGTTCTGTCGCCGCCGTCAGCATCAGCTGGAACAACGTACCCACTTTGACCGGGACACCGCTACATTCACCGTCCTTAAGCTCAAATATCAGCTGTAACAGCGGGGAGTCGCTGATGGCCTTATGCCCCAGCTCAAACATACGGTGGGTCAGCAACAGCGTCACCGTGGGGCGACCCGGCTCATTCCAATGCTCATGGATGTAAGACAGTTCGCTACGAATCTGGGCGACAAGAAACTGATAGTCGAGGGTGATGTAAAACTGACTAGGGTCCAAAAACGCCGGGACAAAGACCACCGTTTCCCGCTGAATGCGAAAGATTCTGGATGTGGTCAGGCTGCGGAGACGACGGTCGGGGCGGCCCGTGGTCTGGAGTTTGTAATTACGGCCGATTTGCCCATAGAGATCCGCCAGATCCGTTGAGGTGCGTACCTGCACCGGATCGATCTGCTCGAGCACCTGGGTCTCAATGCCATAGTTAGCCAGCTGCTGCTGTAGGTCGCTATCTTCTGAGAGCAGTGAAATTTGGACAATGGGCTGACGGTTTTGCCCCACCTTGAGGTGACGGGCCAAGGGGTCAATATCGCCTAGGGTGATCAGCCCATCCTGAATCATTTGGCCCATGTAATAGAGACTCTGGGCCCATACCAAGGGAACATTATCATTGGGTTCACGAATTTGACTGTGGGGATTTTCGCGCTCCGCTTCGATCACGGCGGTGGGTACATAGTAAAGCTCGGGCAACAGTTCGAGACCGTCTTTGTGGATTGCCAGGGCCTCTAGACGTTCACGGTAAAAGGCCGCCTGATCGGCCTTATTGTGAAACAAGCTATTGAGCAGCAGATAACAGAAAAACAGGGGCCACTCACATTCAATGTGCTCAAAATCCTTGAGCTCGCCTGGTTCGTAATGCAAGCGCTCGGCATCTTCCACCACCACCTGATGCCCGTCTCGCAAAAATCGCTTGCAGCCGTACTGCCCCTGCAGCTTTTCCACAATGGCGTCGTGGGTAGTCTGAAGCAGGTCGGGATTATCAACGGCAAAGGCAGGAAAACCAATGACGCTAAGCAGGGCGGCATCAATTTCCTTGGAACCAGATTCTCGAGGCAGCAGGGACTCTAGGGTAATGCGAGTGCGGGCAATCTCATCGGGTAAAACATGAATCACAGAGCCATGGCCGCCCCGCACCCCAAACAGATTGAGACCGTTCATGGCTTCTAGGGCCGCCTTGGCCATGCCCACAGAGCTACCGTTAAGTTCTGGTTTGCCGTGGTTAAGCTTATTCCCCCGCTCCCAAATGCCATAGTCGGCGGTGCGGTAGGCACGACTGATGTAATAGACCAGGTTTTGAACAAAATCAACTTCGTCGCGGGTGTAGATAATCTGTAGCCCTGAGCTGGTCATCTGGGCCAACATCAGCAGATAGATAGAGGTGGCATCCAGCTGCAAATGGCCCCACTCATCATCGCCAACAATGGTGCCCCCCGTGGGGGTGTTGTATTTGGCATGGAGCGCATCCAGCGGGTCCTGGGTCCGTTTGAATTTTTCCACCTTTGCCGTTTGCTGCATCATGGCAAACAGCAGTCCCCGCATCAGCTTATTGACGCTCTGCTCCAGCTCATAGGTGCGACCCAGGTTTTCGTCAATTTTCCGATAGGCCAGGGCCAGTCACCACACGGCCATGATGCTATAAACGTTGTCCCGTACCCAGGCATCGGTGTAGGCACCGTGGGACGTAATCGCAGTGCTGGCAGGTAGCAGACCCGTCACCGGGTTTTGACGCGACAGAATGACGGTCTGAATCTGCTGATAGTAATAGTCCAGATGGTCTTGACGGGAATCGAAACGAGACATGCGGCACTGGGGAATAGGGGTAGTCCCTCGGACAACGGAAATTAAGGAAGGGTCTAAAAACGTCTACAGAGGCAAGATAAAGAAAATATTAAAGGGATGTCTATATTAACCTACCTACCCGCAGTATTCCCAAGGGGGGCTCCATGGCCTAGCCGACCACAGAGTTCTCGGGTTCTCGCCCTAGCAGTCATTGAGCTGAGCGGTGGCATTGACAATGTCGTCTATGGTGCGTCGTAGGACACTCCCTGGCTGGTCAAGATTGTTAATGATGATGCTCATCACCAACGGACTATGGTTGGGCGGGTCAAGATACCCCGACAGTGAGGCATTGTGGCTAACGGCTCCGGTTTTGCCGACAAAGCGAATACCCCCGAGACGGTTGCGGAGGGTGCCGCTGGCACCGGCCACGGCAAGGGAGCTGCGATAGGTGACCGCATGGGGAGAGCGAGCCATGGCTTGGAGAGTATCCACAAAGGCATGGGGGGTAGCCAGGTTATGGCGTGATAGACCGGAGCCATCCACAATTTCATAGAGGTCTGGATTGACCCCAAGCCGTTCGAGGATGGTTTCCACCGCCGTACCCCCGCTGCCGTCGCATCCTCGGCATTGGGTCCCCCCAGGGATTTGAGGATGGCTTCAGCATAGATATTCTTGCTGTTGCGGTTAGTGCGCACCAGCCATTGGGCCAGGGGTGGGGAGGTCACCGCCGCCAGTTCCGAACCGCTGGGGTTGACGGTAGTCAGCCCCGTCTGGGCAACGGTGATACCCTGGCGACCTAGGGTTTGGCGAAAGCGGCTAATGAAGTAATCGGCTGGATTGGGGACCGCGACTGAGGCCTTATCGGGGGCGGCACCGGAGATGAGCTGGCCGTAAACCCGCAGGATGGGTCGACTCAGATCGCGGCCAATGTCAACATATTCGGGTTGGCCAGCGGCAACCGAACGGGAAAAGTTTTCGATTTGCCACTGGCGGTTGAGGCTGGGGTCATCCCACTCGATCCGCAGGGGCTGACCAACGGCTTGGGGGTAAAGGGTCAGACCCAGCTCATTGGTATTGATAATGAGACTGTTGGTCGGGGCTCCGTAGCCGGCCTGGACGTCTTCCCATTCCCAGTTGGGGTTAACGATGGGACCGGCAAAGTGGCTGTCGTTACCCAGCAGGCTGCTAACGGTGTTAATATCTTGGGCCTTGAGTTGGCTAGCTAGCTCGTTTAGCTGGCTGTCTGCCAGTGTAGGGTCGCCCCGACCCACAACCTGCAACGTGGTCACACCGTTTTGCTGTTGGCTATACACGGAGGTGCGGACCGTGAAGTTGGGACCGAGGCTAGAGAGGGCAGCGGCGGTGGTCAGGAGTTTGACGTTGGAGGCGGGGACAAAATAGCGCTCGGCGTCGCGGCTGTAGATAACCTGGCCAGATTGGGTTTCGATCAGGATGCCGAGGCGGGCCTTTTTTAGGGAGGGGCGCTCTGCAAGGGTGTTGAGCTGGTTGGTTAGGTCGGCGCGGCAGTAAGCGGTGGCTGGGCTGGGGCTTAAAAGCAGACCAGTGAGGGCTGCCGTAGCAATCGCCCAAAATTTGAGGTGGTTCATGGGTTTGTGCGGTGCGATCGGTGCATCCCCTTAACTCAGCAACGGCTGGTTCTGCTTAAAACTGGCGTCGATTAAAGATATTGCCTGCAATAATCAACAACAAAGCCGTATATAGCAGACCATACAAGGCATTGACTGTCAGGGTGGTAGGACTGACTGAAAACGCGCCAAACCCGTAGATGGCGTCATTTTTTAAGTTTAATCTTTCAAGATCCGGCAGAAATATATACATAATTTCCACCGCTCGTTTGAGGCTGCCGGTGTCTGCCAGCTGACTGAGCTCGAGTAAAAACGTACTGAGGTGACCGATGATATAGGTGCCAAATGAGAGCAGGGTCGCTAAGAGGGAACTGGTAAAGACGCCAAAGGTAATGGTAACGGCAATGATTAGCAGCATCTCAAGGTACATAAATGCGATCGCAACCAGCATGCTACCCGCCGGAAACTCCAGCTGTCTGACGGTCAAAATCAGAATAAAAATCCCTGTCTGAACCAGTAGTAAGACACCGATAACGGCGGCCAGACCCAGGTGTTTCCCCAAGATAATTTCAAATCGGCTGACCGGCTTGGCAATCAGCACCAGCACTGTCTTTTTCTCAATTTCTTTATTGACGAGACCGGTGCCCACAAACACCGCCACCACCAGGGTAAATAGGTTAATGGCCGCCAGCCCCAGGTCCAGCAAAATCTTAGTATCGGTCCCGGCGGCCACCTCCGGCAGCATCACCGATGCCATCACCATCACCACCGCAAACACCCCGGCCAAATAAAGGATGCGATCGCGAATCACCTCTAGAAATACATTGCGGGCCACTACGCCAATACGAGCAAAATTTAACATCGGCAAATTACTAATGTCCTCAAGTCGATGGCACGCCAGTCTCAGCGTTCACCGTACGCTCCACCTCTTTGGTCTCGTCTGCACAGGTAACCTGGGCCACGGGGGTGGAGGTGGTTGGTTGTTCTTCGTTACCGGTGCGCTGTTTGAGGGGGCGGGGCAAAATGGTACACACCTTTTCAACGTAGTAGCCGTTTTCCTTGGCCGTTGGTCCAAGCCAGTTGGCCCGGAGCTTGATCTGGTAGCCGTTGGAGACTGACTGGGGACGGGGGGCATCTAAGCTCCAAAATACCCGTTCACTAATCGTATTTAAAATGATGCCGCTGGCCACCGAGCTAATGCTGTTGTCCAGGTTTAGCAGCCACCGTTCCACCCGAGGCCAGGGGGCATTATCTAGCTGTTTGACCAAACTAGCTGCGGCGCTAGTCAAGAGAATATCGGCCTGGGACGTGCCATTACTGTCGTTGCCAAACCGATAGACAAAGGCGCTGTTATCTAAGTTTTCGGCCATTAGGCTGGGGTAATCGTCAAACCAATGCTGGATGCGGAAGTAAAACATAATCCAGCTGCTCAGCAACAAATTGACTAGCAACAGAACAATCAGTTCCTGACGAATGTGGGGTTTTGGCAGTTTCCAGTCTAAACCCCAGTTAAAAAAGTTAGGAATGGCCACCAGGATAGTCGCCACCACGGGCCAGCATCCCATGGCCAGTTGCAGCCGCTCGGTGGTCCAGGGTCTAAACAAAAAGACACACATCACCGCCGCCGTAATCCAAGGGCTGATGGATAAATAGCCAATTTCCACCGGATTTTCGGTCAGCCCCCACCAAATGGCAATGGTGAGAAACAGCCAGCTAAAGGTACTGAGCAACACCACCGTAAAGGGTGCCGCTTCACTGCTTTCGGCAATGGCGGCCATGAGCCAAGAAAACAAACTCAGTAGTAAACAGGTTTGCCACGACAAATAGCTGGGGGGCGTAATCAGGGTGCGGATTTTACTGATGGCGTCCTTGAGGATGTCAATCATGCGACACTCCTGAGAATATAAGACCGCAGCACCAAAAGTAACAGAATGGCACTAAAGCTAAGGGCATTGGCCTGGAGAACTGCGATCGCAAACTGGGATGCAGCCTCCTGGTATCGGGTAGTGCCGGTGCGCGAACGGCTATAGCGTTCTTGACGACTCAGGTCTTTGGGTTTGGCCGGCAGTTTCCAGGTCCCCACGGCCCGCATCAATAGCTCAAGCCCTTTGAGCTTGATTATCAGGGTAATAAAAAAGGCCCCCAGCCCGGCCACCAAGATGATCCAACCCATCTGGGGTTTGAGGGTGTTGTTGATTAAATTATCAAACAGCACATAGCTAATCACCTGGGCCTGGAGTCGCGGCTCAATCAGCGGTTCGATGGCCAAAAAGGCAAACCACCCCACCACCACTGCCAGCAGGTTAACCGCCGCCGCATAGCGCACGCTTTGTCTGTACCCAAGGCGCATTTTCTGACGTAGCACCATCGCTTCTAAGGCAATGGCCACTAATAAAAATAAAATTTGAAATATGACCGCTTTAAACGGAAACACTGGCTCAAGTTCGCCCATGACCTGCCTGAGAATCTCAGCCATTAGGGTATACCCAATTTGGGGATAAGAACATCCTATAGTTGTGAATTTTGAGTTTTTAATTTTGAATTGGGCGCATTTTGCAATTCAAAATTCAACCTTGAGAACTCAAAAGGGGTCCATTCCTAGGCGCTACAATCAAAGACCGCTCACTTATTCTTTTACCCTCCCCATGGTTCGCTCCGGCATCGGTATTCGCACCGCTCAGCAAACGTCAGAGCGTATGGTGGGGCAAATCCATGTCTACGATGGCGAAGGTAAGGGGAAATCCCAGGTGGCGCTTGGGGTGGTGCTGCGCTCCATTGGTCTTGGGATTCAAACCTTTATGGAGAGTCGGGTGCTGCTGCTGCGGTTTTTGAAGGGACCGGGCCGCACCTATGACGAAGATGCAGCTATTGAAGCGCTACAGCAGGGCTTTCCCCACCTGATCGATCAGGTGCGCACCGGGCGAGCCGAGTATTTTGGTGTGGATGAGATTACTAAGTTTGATAAACAGGAGGCGCAGCGGGGGTGGGATGTGGCCAAGGGTGCGATCGCATCGGGTCTCTATTCTGTGGTGGTACTCGATGAACTTAACCCGGTGCTAGACCTGGAGCTACTAGACATTGATGATGTGGTGCGCACCCTGCGCCAAAAGCCCAACTATCTAGAAATTATTGCCACGGGGCGTAGCGCCCCCCCGGCCCTACTAGATGTGGCCGATTTGCATTCAGAAATGAAGCCCCAGCACTATGCCACCTCTGAAATTCCGGGGCTAAGCGGCATTGAAATCTACACGGGGGACGGTAAAGGTAAGTCCACCAGCGCCCTGGGCAAGGCACTCCAGGCCATTGGCATTGGCATCAGCCAGGACAAATCCCACCGGGTAATGATTATCCAGTGGCTTAAGGGGGGCAAGGGCTATACCGAAGATTCCGCCATTGCCGCCCTGCGTCAGAGCTACCCGAACCTGGTGGATCATCAGCGCTGTGGCCGCGATGCCATTGTCTGGCGGGGACAGCAGCAAACCATTGACTATGTAGAGGCCGAGCGCGGTTGGGAAATTGCCCGTACGGCCATTGCCTCGGGGCTATACAAGACCATTATTCTCGATGAGCTTAACCCCACCGTAGACCTGGAGCTGCTGCCGGAGGAGCCCATTGTCCAGGCATTGCTGCGTAAACCCAAGGATACAGAGGTGATTATTACGGGCCGCTGCAAAAATCCGCCCGCCTACTTTCAACTGGCCAGCGCCCATTCCGAAGTGTTTAACCACAAACACTATGCTGAGCGCGGTGTAGAACTAAAGCGCGGTGTGGACTTTTAAGCGTCGTATCTGACAGATTTCTGGCAAACAGATGCGTTAGGATCTCACCAGCAGTTTCGAACTTAGGTATCACTCAATAATGGCAAAGGTTGAAATTTATACTTGGATGAGATGCCCCTTTTGTATTCGCGCTAAGCAACTTTTGACGAATAAAGGGGTAGATTTTACTGAATATGTGATCGATGGAGACGAAGACGCGCGGGATGTCATGGTAGCCCGAGGCTCCGACGGTAAGCGCTCAGTGCCACAGATTTTTATTAATGACGAGCACATCGGCGGCTGCGATGCGATCCACGCGCTCGATGCAAGTCAAAAACTAGATGAACTGCTGGCGGTATCGGCTTAGATTAACTGAGTTTTGAGTTAACATTTCCAACTCAAAACTCACCACAACAGCTTAAAACCTAGCTGCCCAGTAACAATTCTAGATGCCACAGACCGGCGGCACCCAGGTGCTGACAGTAGCGACCAATGAGACGTTTTTCTTCGAATGACGGGCTGCAGGCAAGATAGGTGTAGCGAACCACTGCAATCGCCAGGTCTTTTGCGTCTTGTTGGGGCACACCAACTCTCATCAGCTGTTGCCAGTGCCTGGCACCAATACGCTTAAGCTTTGCACGCTTAGATTTTTTTCGGTTTGATGGTGGTTTGATATCTGGAAAAACGGCCACAGATGCTTGCATAGTATCCCCCTCCTAATCAGCGGGTATAAGTGACTCAGGCAGCGACAGTCGTAGAAACCGTAACATTGCTTTATTGACAGAATCCTCAGCCAAGGGGAAGAGTTTGCTAAAGAAATCTCATTAGTAAACAAACCCACTTGGTGACTGTGCTGGTCCCCGTGTAAGGCCTCTACAAAAAAGGCAAAGGCTATTTCGTAAATCTATTCAAACTACTGGATGGTTAGTGTGATTTAGACCCCGATTCGTCACACTCGTTGATCACATAGGCCCTGTGCATCGCATCAGCTGACCTGGCGAAGTCCTTATGGGACAACGCTTTGCCCGTACTGAACTGTCAACAAAACTGTAGTGACAACAGCTCTAGGGTAGAAATGTGTCGGTAGTAACGACCGATTAGATGCTTCTGATGGGGCGACAACGGACTGTCTAGGTAGACGAAGTTGATAATTGCGATCGCAAGTTCCCGTGCCTCTCCCGAAGGTACCCCCTTATCCACCAGCGTTTTCCAATACCGAGTTCCCGCACGCTGCATGTTTAGAGGCTTAGATACGGGTGTAGAAGAGCTATTAAATAAGGATAGAGAATGGGTATATGTAGCGAGGGCTTGCATGGCACATATCCTGAAAGTAAGGTGTTCGATGCGTAGATGAGATTTGTATAGACAATTAATTAGAGCATTAGCAACAAGTCAGCCATAGCTAAGCCAGGGGATACATCGATCCATCAAAAATGCCGTAAATCAGCACCTTGCAGATGAAACTATCCCGAGACTCAGCAACGCCACAAACCGAGTGATCCTTCAGTGATTCTGTTGTGGCTAATGCGTTAATTGTCTAAAACCAATTGTCTTTGACACCCTTGATACAAAGAATAGAAACTTAAAAACGTCAGTACATCAGCTAATTGGAGGAACATTTACGCTAAAAAGCGTAGTAAGTATTCTACGATACGGCAAAGTTGTGTAAAACAATGCAAGAAGATTTTTTAATATACTGACAAGGTAAATCACACACTGCCAACAGAGTTGCCTAGTCAACCCTCTATTGGTCATGTTGGTGCGACTATTCATCTAGCCGCTGCTCGCCCTAAATAATCGGCTGCCGACCAAAGAACCCGGTCATTACCCGCAGAATCATTCGCTTTAGGGGCACCACATGCTCAATTACCCAAAAGCCGGTGCGACGCAGCCACAGCAGCGGCAGCAGACGGTTAGAAAATAAGCGATTTAGCAGGTCAGTCATGGCTAAAATTAGCCAGTTTTCAGTACGTCGCCAACGTTCGTAGCGCTTCAGGACTCGGATATGCCCAATGGGTTCTTGGCGGGCATGGGCAGCATGTAGAACCTTAGCCAGGGCAGCCGCATCACGAATGCCCATATTTAACCCCTGCCCACCCACCGGGTGGCAACAATGGGCCGCATCACCAATCAGTGCAATCCCAGGTTGCACATAGCGATGGCTATGCATTAACCGCACTGGAAACATCATCGGTGGTTTAACCATCATTAGGTCACCCATGCCATCCCCATAACGGCGACGCAGCTTTGCCATAAAAGCGTCTTCAGGCAGGGCCAACATGGCCTCGGCTTCGGCATGGGGTGCAGTCCACACCACCTGACAGCGATTGCCTGGAATCGGCAAGATAGCAAACGGACCACTGGGCCAAAACTTTTCGTAGGCCGTATTTTGGTGGGACTTTGCCGGAGCAAGCACCGTCGTAATGCACGATTGCCAATAGGCCCAACCAGACGTGCGAATACCCGCATAGTCACGAATCTTAGAGCGGGCACCGTCAGCCCCCACCAGCAGCTTAGTATGCAAAGTCTGCCGCTCACCGTCACATTCCAGGAGAAGTCGGGTATCCGTCGCGGTGGCTTGAATATCCGTCAGGGTGGTGTCGTAATAGGCGGTGATGCGATGAATATTAGTGGCTAACCCCTGTAGGGCCTGGATGAGTACCCGATGCTCCGCGCCATAGTAAACCGCATCGACGGGGCTATCAGTAGGATAAAAATTAACCGCTTTGCCATACTCCGCATCCGACATGCGCACCCGCTGAAAATGGGTGATGTAGGGTCCCACCTGTTCCCACAGCCCCATCTGCTGAAAAATTCGCGCCGACATGGGGGAAAACGCATAGGCTCGCTCACGGGCCGCCGCCTTGGCCTGACTCTGGGCTTCAATCACTGCCACGGAGAGGCCGCTGTAACGCAGGGCGCAGGCCAGGGTTAGCCCCACAACACCGGCACCGATGATGGCAACATCAGTGCGGGCAGTCTGCTGTTGATCGATGGCTTTTTCGTGGCAGTGACTGGCAGTAGTGTTCAAGGCGAATTGGCGTGACATAGCTACCTATATTTTCACGCGTTCGCTTAATAGTCGCAACCATACAGCTACCCAGATATCCAGCACAAGTCGCCCATGGGAAACTGGCCGTGAATTTGAACATGGC
>ERZ1740059.176-NODE-176-length-34660-cov-5.498714_pt1 | contig 34660 bp, 36 predicted proteins | sample MGYA00581744_ERZ1740059 | MGnify/ENA primary metagenome ERZ1740059 (study PRJEB43018, sample SAMN04849738) | marine metagenome | isolation source: floating plastic debris | place: Pacific Ocean | collected 2008-08-28 | study: EMG produced TPA metagenomics assembly... | reverse complement strand
TTCAGCATGTCAGATACCCTCGATGTCGAATGTGTCTGGTCATCACTTCCATGAAATTTGGGTCGCGTTTGGCGGCCCAGACGCAGAGCGCGTGGGAGACCAGCCAATAGACAATCCCGACGACCCAAAGCTGGAGCCCGAGGCCCAGAGCCGCGCCAAGCGTGCCATTGAAAATGGCCGCCATTCTGGGGGCGCCGCCCATCAAGATGGGCTGGGTCAGCGCCCGATGGACAGGTACTGAATACCCATTTGGAAGTGCACGCGGCCCAGGCATTAGAAAGCTGCCCCGCCGCCAAAGGAGAAGAAGCTCAAGAAAAAGCTGGTGGCTGCAAATGCGATCGACAGCCCGAATACGATCTGCAGCAATTTACGCATGCCGCCGCCGCTTTCACCGAATGCGAGTGCCAGGCCCGTCAGGATGATGACGATGGTCGCAAGTATGCGCGCAACCGGCCCTTCAATCGAAGCGAGCACCTGAGTCAGCGGCCCTTCCCACGGCATGCCGGACCCTGCCGCGTGAGCGGGCAGCGAGACAGCCGCGACGATTCCCGCAAGTAACAGCGCCTTTCCAAGTGAATTACTCATTTTGGTTTCCTTTCTCATTTGGGAATGTTGTGTTTGGAACGACCTGCCGAATGGACGGCCTTACGGATTCCAATTCGTAGCCATTAGCGGTCACGCCCATTACGCGCGCAACGGTGTCGACACGCCGCGCTGTGCCATCTCGTTTGATGGAGACCACGCAATCGACGGCCTCCGCGATGAGATCCAGCGGTATGTTGGGAGTGGCTTCGCCAATCAGTTGCTCAAGACGACTAAGGCCCGCTTCGGCAGAATTTGCATGAAGCGTCGCAATCCCGCCCGGATGACCTGTATTCCAGGCTTTCAGCATATCCAGCGCTTCGCCACCTCGGACTTCGCCGATGATGATACGATCCGGACGCAACCGAAGCGTTGAGCGAACAAGGTCGGAAAGGCTGACGCTTCCTGGTTGGGTCCTCATTGCCACGACATCTTTTGCGGCGCATTGTAACTCTCTGGTGTCCTCGAGAAGGACGACACGGTCTCCAGAATGTGCGATCTCAGCCAACAGCGCATTGGCAAGCGTCGTCTTGCCTGACCCGGTGCCGCCGACAATCATGATGTTAGAGCGCTCTGCGACCGCAGCGCGCAAAGCGTCGGCGTTTTGGGGACTGATCACGCCGTGCTCAACATACTCGTCTAGACCGATGACACGCCCAGCCGGTTTTCGAATAGAAAAGCATGGTCCGGCTGTGACGGGCGGTAGGACGCCTTCAAATCGTTCGCCGCCGATTGGCAATTCCGCTGAAACAATAGGAGATGTGGCCGTCACGTCCCGGCCTGCATGCGTTGCGACCAGGCGAATGACGCGTTCAACTTCGTGGCTCGAAAGCTCTGAACCGGTATCAATGCGCCCTATGCCATGCCGTTCGATCCAAAGTCTGCCATCAGGGTTCATCATGATTTCGACCACCGAAGGGTCGCCGAGCGCGCCGGTAATTTGTTCACCGAGTGCTGTCATGAGCATATCCGTGGTCCGGCGCTCACCTCTTTCATCACGCATCGGACCCTCCCTCTTGGCTCGCAGGATCAGGCGCGGGTTGGTGGAGGCGCTCGAGGTCTTGCGCAGAAAAGAAATCGTTTGCATCCGCTGTGACTTCATCAACGGCGCGCTGCAGGACACGCCGTCCCGACTGAAGATCTCGTCCGAGTTGCTCTATAAAGGCCTGGAAGTGTTGCTCGCCTTTGGCGCGCGCGGCATCCATTTGGTTAGCGGGCAGTCCAGGCGTAACCGTGAGGAAGTAGCGAATGTAAAGCGCGAGTGTTTCGCCATGGACCATGTCTTGTCGTTCAAGACGGTCAAACTGGCGCGTGAGACGGTCGAGGCGGCGGATTATGGCAGCGTCACGTTCATCGTCTTTTTGCTCTGTAAAGAAAGCTGTGAGCGCGCGGTCGACGACAGAGCTTTCAGATTGATCGGGACGCTCTGCAAGCGCGCGAACACGAGAATAGTTTAGCTCGGAAATATAGGGGTGGATGCGTGGTTTCATGATCCACGCCCCTGAAACATCTGAGCCGCAGTCAATTCATCAAAGGCGTCAGCTTCTGCGACCGGAACGCCGAACAAATCCTTAACCTGCGGCGCGGGCTCTTCATCTTCACCGAGATCGATCGCCTCGTGTTCTGATGCAACATCGAGGTCTGGCGAACGCTGGAGGCCACCCTCACCGCTCAGGTCCACGCCGAGTTCTTCATGTGCATCAGCGAAAGTGCCATCCCAAACGTTCGGAACACTCACTGAAGCATTTTCCGTTCGCGCCTGAGAGGCGTCGATGGGCTCCAACACACGCCCGGTGAAGTTGCGATCCTCATAATAGCGTAGTTTTTTAGCGCGAATGGGCGGTGCCCCCGCCACCATGACGATTTCATCATCAGCGGGCAGCTGCATCACCTCACCGGGTGTTAGAAGCTGGCGAGCGGTTTCTTGGCGAGAAACCATGACATGACTGAGCCATGGCGCGAGACGATGGCCTGCATAGTTCTTCATAGCCCGCAGCTCAGTCGTTGCCCCAAGTGCGTCTGAAATACGTTTGGCCGTGCGTTCATCATTGCTAGCAAACGCGACACGCACATGACAATTGTCGAGGATGGCGTTCTCGGGACCGTAGGCTTTTGAGATTTGATTCAGAGACTGTGCGATGAGGAATACGCGAAGTCCGTAGCCTGCCATGTAACCAAGCGCGGTTTCAAAGAAGTCCAATCGACCAAGTGCTGGAAACTCGTCGAGCATGAAGAGCACTTGCCGCCGGTCGGCAGTTGAACCTCGATGATCTTCAGTCAGGCGCCGCCCGATTTGATTCAGGATGAGGCGCACTAAGGGCCGCGTACGAGAGATGTCGGATGGCGGGACGACCAGATAGAGTGAAACTGGATGTTCGCCCGAGACCAGGTCATCGATCCGCCAGTCGCAGGCTGAGGTCGCACGCGCCACGGTCGGGTCGCGATACAGCGTAAGAAAGCTAAGCGCGGTCGAGAGAACACCGGAGCGCTCATTCTCGGATTTGTTCAAGAGTTCCCGCGCGGATTGGGCGACAACAGGATGTACCCGCGGGTGTTCATCGGTCCCTAGATGATTGGTGCGCAGCATATGTTCCAGCGTGGAGCGGAAGCTACGTGATGGCGTGGACAAAAGTTCTGCTACGCCTGCTGGAGATTTGTCGGCTTCTGCGTAGAGGACATGCAGAATTGCGCCAACCAGCAAAGAGTGGGCTGTCTTATCCCAATGGTTGCGCCGCTCTAGCCCGCCATCAGGGTCGACCAGTATGTCTGCAATGTTCTGAACATCGCGAACCTCATTGCGACCTTTGCGGACTTCCAAGAGTGGATTGTAGCGCAACGTTTCTGGATGTGTCGGATCAAATCTGATCACGCGCGAAAACCGTGACCGCCACCCAGACGTCAGATCCCAGTTTTCGCCTTTGATGTCATGGATGACGGCAGAGTGGCGCCAGGAAAGAAGCGTCGGGATAACAAGGCCTACGCCTTTGCCCGATCGTGTTGGCGCAAATGCCATGACATGTTCTGGCCCATCATGCCGAAGATAGGCGCCTGGCAGCTGACCGAGGAATACGCCATCATCAGTCAGGAGCCCTGCACGGCGAATCTCCCGTTTCTTCGCCCAACGCGACGAGCCATAAGTGGTCACGTTCTCAGACTCTTGCGATCGAAGAACCGCACAAGTCACCGCCGTAAAGACGCAAGCGATCCCGCTTGCCCCAGCAATTTGACCACCGCGCTGAAAGACCTCTGGCGCATAGGCTTCGAACGCGTACCACCATCCGAAGAAACGCCATGGGTGGTAAATTGGTGTATTGCCCAAAACGAACCATGGCTCACCAAGACGCGAAGAATAGCCAAGTTCACTCGCGGTCCACTGGGCTGCAAGCCAGACACCGCAAACCGCGATGGTGAGAACGAGCATGACTTGCCAGAAAAGGGTTGTGTTCAGTTTCATGCCCTAAGGCTGAGACATTTACCCCTGGTTTGGATAGGCGGATAATCGTGTCTTATCAGGACGATGCGGGACTTCGCGTGACGCGAAAGGCCAATAGGTGATGTTCCGTGATGATTAGTGAAAGCTTGAAGGTGCAAACACCTCAAAACTCTAGGGGAATTAAAAGGCGACGACCCGAATTAATTGGACACGGGCGCCGCATAAAACCTAATAGGAACTACTGGCGAACGATGTTTCGAAAACTGAACTCATCGAGAAGACAATAATGCAGTAGCTGGATAGTCCATCGACCGAATTAGACCGCTCAGCTCCAGCGGTTCCGGTTACTAAGTCGATCCCGCAGAACCATATTATCTGCCTCGAGGACGGTAAGAAGCTCAAAGTGGCCAAGCGTTACATTCGCACCGGGTTCCACCTTAGCCCAGATGAATATCGTGCACGCTGGAGTTTTTCGACAAACTATCCGATGTTTGCATCAGAGTATGCGGAGCGCCGTTCGGAATTCGCGAGAGAAATCGGTTTGGGAAAGAAAGTTTGTTTGGACCGCAGTTTGGTCTAAGGACCGGGTTCAACTGTTTGGCAATGACCCGGGGCCACCCAGATTAGCCTATCTGATAAAGGAACATAGTCAGACACAAAGGCTTAGGTTTGGGATTCAGGGGTCGCAACAATGAGACCTTCAAGTTTATCGCTGAGCAAGATTTGACACGCCAATCTGGAGTTCGGTTGAACACGTTCTGCAAAATCTAACATAGACTGTTCCATGTCCTCAGCCGTTCCGACTTTCTCTAAGAACGCCTCATCGACATAGACATGGCACGTCGCGCAGGCGCACGCACCGCCACAATCTGCATCTATGCCTGGAATGGCGTTTCTGACGGCGGCTTCCATGAGACTTTCGCCAATCGACGCTTCGATCATTCGTGTATTGCCCGCATGGTCTAGGATCTTGATATTTGGCAAGCCCGTGCTCCAAGTTTAGTTTCAATTCGTTTTTGATGAAGTGATCGCTTACTTTGACAAATCTAGCGCGACGTCCACGATCATATCTTCCTGGCCGCCAACCATTATCCGATTTCCAAGTTCAACGAGGATAGACCTCACATCGATGCCGTAATCATTCGATGCTTTCTCAGCATGCCGTAAAAAACTGGAGTAAACGCCTGCGTATCCAAGGCTAAGCGTTTCTCGGTCGACTCGCACGGGGCGGTCCTGCAATGGGCGCACAAGCTCTTCTGCCGCGTCCATTAGCTTAAACAAGTCGCAACCATGCAGCCATCCTTTGCGGTCTGCCGCGGCGATGAACACTTCTAAGGGCGCATTACCGGCGCCCGCGCCCATCCCTGCGAGGCTCGCGTCGATGCGAACGGCACCCGCTTGGACACCAACAATCGAATTCGCAACGCCAAGCGATAGATTGTGATGGGCATGGACGCCGCGTTCAGTTTCAGGATTGAGTACACGATCATAAGCGTCTAGGCGCGCCTTGTATCCATCCATATCGAGAGCACCGCCTGAATCGGTGACATAGATACACTCTGCCCCATAGGTCTCCATGAGCTTTGCCTGCTCAGCTAATGCGTCCGGCTCAATCATGTGACTCATCATCAGAAAGCCAACGGTATCCATGCCAAGATCTCGCGCGGCGGCGATATGTTGCTTTGATATGTCAGCTTCGGTGCAATGCGTTGCGATACGAACTGAACGAACGCCCAAATCGTAGGCTTCTTTCAGGTCTTGCACCGTGCCTATACCTGGCAGCAAGAGCGTGGTCAGTCGAATGTTCTTCGTGACGTCCGCAACCGCGGCAATCCAGTCTCGATCAGTGTGTGCGCCAAAACCATAATTGAAGGACGATCCGTTCAGACCGTCTCCATGAGCGATTTCGATTGCGTCGACCCCTGCTTCATCAAGCGCTTTTGCGATAGCTTGAACCTGCTCGATCCCATACTGGTGGCGAATGGCGTGCATACCATCTCTGAGCGTCACGTCTTGAATATAAATTGGCGTTTGCGTGGGATCTAGAGTCATCAAATTCAACTTCCTAAGCTGCGTTTGCGCGCAATTTCTTGCGCTGTCGCCATTGCTGCAGACGTCATGATATCGAGATTACCCGCATAGGCAGGCAAGTAGTGCGCAGCGCCTTCAACCTCTAACATCGTAGTTGTCTTGATCCCTTCAAAGGTTCCAAGTCCGGGAATGTGGATCGGATTGTTGGCGCCAAAACGTTCGAACTGAATATCCTGCTTTAAGCGATAGCCTGGAACATAATTTTGGACCCGCTCGATCATTTCTAAGATCGACGCTTCGATCTCTCGCTCGGCACCATTGGAAGACAATGTAAAGACCGTATCCCTCATGATCATGGGAGGCTCTGCCGGGTTCAGAATGATGATTGCTTTTCCTTTTTCGGCGCCGCCGACTTTCACGATGCCTTCAGATGTCGTTTCGGTGAACTCATCAATATTTGCGCGCGTTCCCGGACCTGCGCTCTTCGAGGATATTGAAGCAATAATCTCCGCATAGTGGACTCGCGCGACTTTAGAGACGGCCGCCACAATCGGTATGGTGGCCTGCACACCGCACGTCACCATATTCACATTCGGTTGATCTAAATTCTCGTTACCGTTTACGACCGGACCCACATACGGACCAATCGCTGCCGGGGTGAGATCGATGATGACTTTACCGGCATTTGTGACGACATCGCTATGATAGGCATGCGCCTTGGCAGAAGTAGCGTCGAACACAATGTCGATCTCGTTCCAGAGCGTCATCTTGCACAGGCCATCAATACCTTCTGATACGGTCTCCACGCCTAGGCTGGCTGCGCGTGCTAGTCCGTCAGATCCTGGGTCAATCCCAACCATGGCCGAGAGATTAAGACAGTCAGCCATGTTCTGAATTTTTATCATCAGGTCCGTACCAATATTCCCAGACCCAATAATTGCGACATTCGCTCGTTCGGTCATTTACCCCTCGCTCAACGAAAACTGGCACGCGCCGATCCCGCCGATGCGCGCGGTTATCGTCTGTCCCGGTTGAAGGGTGCCCATCGGCCCGAGAGCTCCGGTGAGAATGACTTCTCCAGCGTTCAGACCGATGCCGTGCGCACTTAGAGTTCGAACCAACCATGCGCCTGCGTTGAGCGGATGGCCTAAGCAGGCAGCCCCCGCTCCTATCGAAGCGACCTTACCATCGACCTCGAGGACCATTCCGCATGTGTAGAGATCGAGGTCTTCAAGACATTGCTTCTGCTCGCCAAGGACGTAGAGCGCTGTGGAGCCATTGTCAGCTACTGTGTCCGCAAATGTAATTTGCCTATCCTGGATCCGACTATCTACCACTTCTATTGCGGCGACAGCGTGATCGGCGGCTGCCGCAAACGCTTCTGGTGTGCAGTCTGGATCGAGGATGTCCTTGCCTAATACTATAGCGATTTCGGCCTCTGCCTTTGGCTGAATGAGCCTGTTTGCTTCGACAATTTCCCCGGTTAGAACGCGCATATCGTCAAAAAGAACGCCAAAGTCTGGTTGATCTACACCAAGTTGTTGCTGAACAGCCTTCGAAGTTAATCCGATCTTGCGACCGGAAATGGTTCGCCCATTCGCCGTCCAGAAGTCAGTATTGATGGCCTGTTCCGCGTAGGCGCCATCCACATCCGTGGGATCCAGTTCCGGTCTAAGCGGAGGTATGATGTCGCCGCTATAGGCGTCGCGCAGAGCACTCGCCATCTCTTCATATTGTCTCACGCGCAGTCCTCGATCGTCTTGAAGGTCATAAATGCTGCTTAATCGCCGGAATTTTCCTGGAGGAATGCAATCGCAATCCGGTTATAGAGCTCTGGGCACTCATGTTGCGGCCAGTGCCCGCACTCATCGAAGAGCTCGAGTTTCGATTCAGCAATGTTCTCGTGCATTTTATCAGCTTCGGGCACTTCGCCGAACGGATTGTTACGCCCCCAGATAATCAAAGTCGGTACTGTGATCTGCTGCAATTGTTCGGGCTGCATCATATTGCGCTGTCGGATTTCCATGTTCTGCAAGCAAAGCAAATTATGGAGGTTCTTTTGAAATTCAGGTTGGTGATAGATTGTGTAGCGCGTTTCGACGAGTTCCTCGGTCGCATCAGCGTTATCGTGCATTAGCAATTGTAGACGCTTGCGGGTGAGATCAATATCATCTTCCATCACCGCTGCGGTTGTCGAGTTTCTGATCCGCTCCATGATTTCAGGATTAGCTTTGGTGCCTCCTGCCGCAATGAGTTGCAAAGACCGCACGCGCTCAGGATGGTTGAGCGTCAAGATTGTAGCGGTCCATCCCCCAAGACTCTCACCAGCGAGATGAGCTTTCTCAATGCCCATGGCATCCATATAATTTATGACGTGTTCGACATAGCTCGGGATCTCATAATTAAAGTCAGGTTTTCCAGTAAACCCGTGCCCTAGAGCGTCTATAGAGTGGCAGCGAAATCCCGCCTCGACGTGTGCGCGAATGTTTCGCGTAAACGCCTCCATATGCCCGGACGTACCGTGCATCATAATCACGTCCTGTCCTTTGCCGGCAATAAGAGCGCGCGTTTTGACGCCCTTTGCGTCTATATGTTTTACTTCAAATTCTAGACCCAGTAGGTCTCCCCAAATCGTCATTTCATTTTCCTTTTTTCAATTTGGCTGACACATGAAAACGCCCATTCCCGTGAGCCAGTCAGGCATTGGTGCGTAAGCGAGAACTTCGCCTTGGGAGAAACGGGTTGCTGAATGCATGATGAGCCAGTTACGAATTTCGTTTGCGCCATTTCCAGCCGTTTCGACGAGGGCGTCGGCGGAGGTATTGGCGACCCATTCCTCCGTTTTTCCGTCGCAGAGCGCTTGCAAGAACGCCCGATCAAATTCCTCATTCAGATCGGGCGGCGCGTTCACAATGATAGCGCGCCGACGGGTCTCGTATCGTTGCCAATCGCCGCGCCCATTTTTCCAGCTATCCACGAGAAAGACATCATTGTCTGATTTTGGAGCGCGCCAGTCTGGAAACGGTAACTGATGCGACAGCCCCCCACTGCCAATCACCGCAACTGTGATATTATCGGGTAGCAGTTCAATGGCGGCTTTAATCGCCGTGCCAAGGTCAAGACAACGCTGAAGGCTTGGGAGTGGCGGCGCGAAACTATTGACCATAATCGGCACGACAGGAATCTGGTTCTGTTTGGTCAGATATTGGATGGCATGACTGATCCCGTGATCAATGACAAAGCGGGTCGAGAAACACATGTCGAACCCGCTCTCCAACAAGTGGTTTGCGATTGACAATGCATGTGTTGGACTCGTCTTTTGTCGTCCCTCTGGTGTGCCGTGCTCACCGCTCGCAATCAATTCATCAACCCCAATTGCAAAACTCGGCATCAAGTCCAACCAGTGGCCTCGAAAGTGGTTGGACCCAATAATGACGGCCAAGTCCGGTTTATGTTTGTGGATCACTTCGCTCGCTGTTTCGAGCGCGGTCTTGAAGCTGTGTGCTTCGTCCAAATGGTCGACTTTGTCCCATTGTGTGTTCATGAGCGTGGTATGCGACGCACCGATGCCGACAACGATTTCACCCATCTGACTTTTCTCCAAGAAAGTTGAGCACGCTGAGCGTGAGAAACTTCGTCAATTGACGAAGTTCGCTAAGCGCAACGCAGTTCATCCCAAGAGCAAAATCAATGTTCGGCAGCTTGGCTTTTGCGAGTCCGATCCGCGCGGTGGGAATGCCGAGCCCACGAAGAATATTAGCGTCTGTTGCTCCAGACATGACGGTAAAAGGAATGTGCGGCTGGCCATGAATGGATTCCCAAACCCTGATTGCGGTCTTTATGACCGGAGACGTTGGCGGGGTACGGGAGGCATTGATCGTTTGCGTCACGCGGTAACTGGTTTGTAGGTTGAGCGCCGCGCTAAACGTCTTCAGCGCTTCAGCGAATTCCTTTTCGACGCCTTCCGCGGTTTGCTCCGGGGTAAAGCGCAAGTCGATGAGAAACTTAGCGCACTCTGGCGTGAAGGCCGGCATGCGCTCCCATCCGGATGACATATGCGCCACGGTCCCTTGTGGGCGACAATTCTCCGAAGCGTTTCTCGCAGCATAAGTGTCGAACCACTCTTCCAATTGCAAAATGAGCTGTGCAGCGTTCGCAATCGCATTGTCATATGGCATCAGGTGACGCGCACCGACATAATTGTGCTTGCCGGCAACAGTTACCTCTAACCATACAAACCCGACTTCTTCCCAGGTCACGGATGTACCAGATTTTGCGATGATCGCGCCATCCATTGGTGGCAGGGACTCGACAAGGTGACGACATCCCACGCCATGTCCGGTGTCTTCTGGCAAACCGGGACGGCTATGAGTTGGCATGCCGCCAGCGCCAAACCCAAAAAATAGGTTTCCGGCGAGCTTTGTATCCATCACAGCAAGTACGCGGGCCGTTTCAAGAATGCAGGCCGCATGACCTATTGGGTTATGCGCACCCAACCCAAAAACATGACCAGCTTCGACGATAGCACACGCGCGCATATCGTCACGCAGCTCAGGTCCCGCCCATGGTAGGTCTTCCTCGGCATGATCGCTCGTCACGGTATCCAACGGCGCATAAAGCAAGAGCGATTTGTCGCCTTCACCGTCAATCCTCCCGATCGCGTTGGCTTGGCTCTTATTGAAGGACTGAGTGTCGGCGTTCACGCCATAGCGTCTTAGGCGAGCGCTGATTTGGCCTGCAAGCGATGCTTCTTCGCCGGTCGGCGAGCGCGTATTGACAAGCTCGCACAGTGTTTCAGTCAGATGCTCGTCCGAGATAAGTGTGTCTATGGATGAGACGGTGGCCAACACTAGACGCCCTCTTTCCAGTGCGGGGTGTCTGGCCAAGCTTTATCCTTCGGCGCACCGATCCAGGTGCCGGCAAGCTTCAACAGAATGTCTACGAAGATATTCTTCACAAAACGAATGGGATTCATTGTTGCGTTCCTCAATACGTCATCGGCTGTTGGAGGAATCCGTGCACGATGTGGAAGTAGTGCTCGGGGCGCTCCTCCTGCAAATGGTGAGAGGAGGCATCGAGGATGTGGAGTTGCCCGCGCTGCACCATATTCATCAGCATCAATGGATAATCAGGCGTCAGGAAATCGTCCTGTAGGCCCCAACAGAACAGAGTTGGACACGCAACATCTTTGAGTACTGGTTCCATTTCCTGCCACTCACCCCGTGGATTGTCCGACATCGCCGCCAATGCCATTTCTTCCGGGTTCAGACTTTGCTCGAACCTCATTTTCACCGTTTCTTCGGGAATGAGATCCGGATTGTACCATTCTAGTCGCGCCATGAGCGCGCGCATCTTATCAAGGGTTGGACCTGCTTCGCCGCCATAATAAACGTCTCGCGCATTGCGACCGCGTCTTCCCCCTTCCGGCAGCGGGAATAGCGGGCCACGAAATACGGGCATGGAGCCAGTAATTGTCAGTGAACGGGCGCGCTCTGGAAATCGTGAGGCCAATCGGAGGGCGATTGTGCCGCCCCAACTGTTGCAAATGAAGTCTGCCTCTACGACCCCGAGACTATCCATCAGGCGCACAATTGAGCCGCTATGATAATCCCACATCGGTCCTTTGATTGTCTTCTTTGATGATTGTCCGTATTGAAGCAGGTCTGGCATAATGACCCTGTAATGCTTGGCGAAAAGTTGAGACACGACCGCGAAATCCGACCAAGCTGTGCAGCCTGGACCGCCGCCGTGCAGTAAGAATATTGTCCGGTCTGCTTCACCAAGTTCGATTGTATAATACTCGTCATCGCCAGCCTGAATCATTCGGCCTTCAGGTGCTTGCTCAGGATGAAGGCTAAGCATCCTTTGCCTCCTGAATTTTTTGTCCATTAAATGGATGTGGCTCTGTAAACAGTTTGCGCCATTCCAGGATTGAGACGTCCGGACGATAGAGGCGTTCTGGCGGAGCGTTGGTCTCTTCGACCATCCAGTGGTCCTGACTTGAGAAATGGCCATGGAACATCCAGCGGATCGCCGTGAGGTAATGGAGGTAGTACAGCCATTTGCTCAGTCCCTTTTTGAACTGAACCATGACGCCAACATACTTTGTTTTATCGACATCGATTGGGACATAAAACTCGTAATGGATGAATTGAGGATAGGCGATCCGCAACACACCTGGCAGTGAGAGTGAAGCGAAACCAGGAAAGTCTCTTTCCTGAATGTAGGAATTGGTTTTACCTCCTCCGGTATTGCCCATGAACTTGCCTTGGCGCTGTTTGGGTTTGATCTTATACCAACGCTCATTGGTCCATTTTCCGAGGCCCGGATAATCGGCATCCCAGTGGCGCTCATCTTCGACGCGATAAAGCCAACGCCCATGCCGCTCGATATGGATTTTGTTCCAGGTTGGCATCACTTTCATGATCCGCCAGATAGAGGTTCGATGCAGGTATTTGGCGTGGCCTTCGTCAAACCCGTTCTCTGCGTAAAGGCGCCAATCGCCCTCTCGATCCTGTATCCGGCCGCCTACCGCATAATGTGGAGGGTCGACGAGCTCGGCTGGCAATTGGTCTTTCAAGGGATGGGGCTCTGCATCGCCAACAAAGACCCAAATCAGGCCAATGCGTTCCTCGGCAGGATAGACCTTTACTGCTGCCTTACCGCACATTCGGCTGTCCGGACCATCTGTGATAACGGCTCTCAGGTCTCCATCGCGAAGATCGAAGGTCCAGCCATGATATGGGCAAGAAACCGTGTTCGGCCACCATTGTTTGCCTTGCGAAAGCCGCACACCGCGATGCGGGCAACGATCATGCAATGCACGCGGATTACCATCTGCGTCGCGTTGGAGAAGGATATTTTCTCCGCACAGCTTCACCGCCTTTGGTTTCTTTTTCTTCAAATCGCGAGCCCAAAGCACCGGATACCAATAATTGCGTAGACCTCGCTTGGACGCCTCATAGCCTGGAAACGCGCTCCAATCTCTCCCTAAGTCGAGTTTTCGCTTCTTTTTAGCGGCCACTTTTTCAGCATCTATCGAAGGGTGGCGAAGAAGTTCAGTCATCAAGAGACCCCTTCTGGCTTGGTCAGTGTTTGAAATTGCTTGTGCGCCCAAGTGCGAACCAGATCGGCGAATTGGCGGGCCGTTGCCTCTAACGGCACTCGGCCTTCGGGAATTCGCGAGACGGATGCTTCAGGAAACGCATTTTGCAAGCGGCCCGTATGCTTAGACGCAAATGGATCAAGCGAGTGTTCGACAATCAATACTGGGCATTTGATCTGCGGCGTGGACGCCTCCATTTCATAGCGACCGACTGCAAGGTGCCCCTCAGTGGGGGATGTCGCTGCCAGCGCGTCCGCGAGAAATCGGTCCAGAAATTCCGGACCTGCGGGATAATAGTCGCTTCTCTGCTGCCAAAGGTCGAGCAAATGATCGCCTTGTCTCGTTCGCGAAATTGTATCGATGGGTGTTTTGGATCTTCGAGCTTCACGCTCAGCAGCATCAACCCATGGCGTCGATGACAAAATTAGGCCATCGAACAATTCGGGTTCTCTTGCAGCGCATTCATGAGCGACAGCCCCGCCCGTATGATGGCCACATACAATGAGCGCCCCTGACACAACACTTTTTATCAAGTCTATGGCAGCGCGCGCATAGGTTTCGATTGAAGCGGTCTTTAAGGGCGCTGATGAGGCCCCCATACCAGGCAGGTCCATCGCAATGATTTGAAAGTCGTCCTGCAAATACTCCATCACTTCTCGAAACTCATCCCAGCTGCGCGGTGTTTGATGCAAACAAAGGATTGTCGGCCCACGCCCCGCTACGGCGTAGTGGATTTGGCCAGATTGACCGTCTGGAATGTAGAAGCGTTCAATCATTATAACCTTCAGCGCCATCTCAAGTGACGCTAAGCGCTTATTGATCCATTGAATATGATAATGTTATGATGCATTCGATCACAAAAATTGATGATCAAGGAGCAGAAATGAAATGAACTTTCGCCGGATCCAACATTTTGTAGCGGTTGCCGAAACTGGAGTTCTTTCAAAAGCTGCCGAACGTTTGAACATCGTGCAGCCAGCTTTGAGCCAGAGCATACGACGGCTAGAGGAAGACCTAAACGCGGCCTTGGCTGTTCGCAGCCGAAAAGGCATGGAGCTTACGGAGGCGGGCCGAAAGTTTTTGGTGTCTGCCCATGGGATAATCAATCAGTACAATCGCGCACGCGAGGATATTTCAACTTTGGCGCGTGATCCTGAAGGACACGTCTCTGTCGCAATGACCGCGAGTGCGTTGAATGTTTTGACGCTACCTCTTTGTCGTTCGCTTGAGGATAACTATAGCAATATCGATCTCACTTTAGACGAAGGACTTGCCGGAAATCTTCTTAGGGGATTTGAGAGCGGGGCTTATGACCTTGTGGTGAGCTATATGGCGACACCAAGTGACAGCGTGAGGGTCGAGCCGTTGATAGAAGAAGATCTTTTTTTGACCGGACGGTTCAATGACGGAAAGGACGGAGAGGATATTCCATTCGAGGAGTTGCCAAATTACTCGCTTATTATGCCTCAGCAGCAGCATGGTATTCGTCAGATGGTCACAGACATCGCGCGAGATCGAAACATAGCACTCCAGCAATCTCGGGTTGCAGCAGCCTTAAACCCGACGATCGATTTGGTGGCTGCCGGGCAAGGGTTTTCCCTTTTACCTATGTCAGCAATCCACAATCGTCTGGAACGACGAGGTATATTGGCACGCAGACTGATTCAGCCGCGGCTTTCATATACGGTCAGCCTTAGCTATCCGACGCACCGTCCTTTAACACAAGCGACATTGGCGATCATGAGCCTCATTCGAAAGTCCGTCATCAAAATGCACGATGAAGGCAAATGGGTTGGTAAGCTATTGTTTGAACCTTCTGAGTAAGCGGTTTACGCCTTCGTTCAGAATGCAAATTTCTCCACTCGAAGTCGTCCAGCAAGACTTTCAGGCCATTGCGGGCCAGAAGATGCATAGTGATAGCATTAGCGATGCGAACACTTATGCTCACTAGCCGGGTCTAGGAGTAAGCTGGCAAGCGTGATTCAACTGTGTAGGCGTTGTATTTTGACCGCGTCTCAATTTGATCGGCGAGAAACTTTGCATCGTGCCACACACCACAAATAAAGGACGATTTTCGGGCAGTCTGAAGGGGAAGTCCAAGAAAAAAAACTCCAGGCTCATCAGACACGCCGCGATGATGCTTGGGCCGCCCAGCGGTGGCTAAGGCGTCGACGTCTAACCAAGAAAAATCTTGAGCATAACCAGTCGCCCAAACGATAGAGTTGATGTCGCACGCATTGAGGTCAAGTTCTTGAACGGGATGGATCAAGCAGTCTGGATCTTCTCCGAGGTCGTATGCTTCTGGCTCCTCGGGCAGGTCGAGGCCAAACCTTTCTACATGTGCATCAGCAGCCTGCAGAAAAGAAAGATAATCGCGATCGGCGCAAGCCATGTTCTCTTTCAAATCGTCGGCCACAAACAAACGACCATGATTGAACTCGGTGGTCTGGCCGAGCAGTGTTACGCCACGTGCAGCAAGTTTGCGAAAGTCGACAGTCTCTCCGCCATGTGCCCCGCTTACCGCGATCGCAACATGTCGCCCCCCTTCAGCTGGGGGCAAGGCATCCCATTTTCCCAGAACCCCAAGCCACCAAACGCAATCATGTCCGCGATAAGCGCGCGGTGGACGTTCGGTTGGCCCCATTGAAAGATAGACCTTTCGGCCCGAGCGCTGAAGCTCATCTGAAATTTGCGCCCCTGAAGAGCCGGCGCCGACGACGAGCACAGCCCCATCAGGAAGTTGATCGGGGTTCTTGTAGGACGACGAGTGAATTTGCTTGATGTTTGCCGCTTCGGGAACAATCGGCGGAATGACGGGTGTTTGAAAAGCACCGGTCGCTGCGACGACGTTTTCCGCATAATAAACGCCATCAGACGTTTCAATTGTGAAATTCAAACTATTCGTTTTGCGGGAAACCCGATTGACGTTCACACCGCATCGGATGGGTATTTTGTATTCTTTAACATAGGCCTCGAAATACTCGACGACTGTGTCTTTCGATACGAAGGAGTGTTGGTCATCGACATTGAACTTCATCTTCGGAAACCGGTCATGCCAGGCGGGCCCATTTTGAACCAATGAATCCCAGCGTTCACTCCGCCACCTTTCCGCAATTCTGTGCCGCTCCAGAACAATATGGGAGATGCCCGAATTAGTGAGATGTTCACTCATTGCAATTCCAGCTTGGCCGCCACCTACAATCACTGTGTTAAGAGTTTCAACTTTCATTTCGTGTCATTACCTGTCTGATTGTTTCCGCGAGCGATGAAGGCAATCACCTAGAGTCGCCGCTGAAATTAGAATAACGGTGACAGATTGGCCTTAGCAAAAATGTCCTGAAGTCTACGATGAGATCCGCCCACCAATTCACCGCATGTTGTAGAATCGCCAAATCTTGCACTTGTTCGCCATTAATGCTTTTTAGTTGAAGTTTCAAGTAATATCTCACTCTTAGGGGAGATCCACAGATGACCGATCATACGGAAGACACAGAAACGGATGCCCTCGCCGTAGGTTTGAACGAACCATTCGATCAAAAAAAATGGCCGTTCTACTGGCTCGTCAAAGTCAATGGACGATACGTTTTCAATCTGGAACAGACACTTAAGAGTGTTGAACTCGATGTGCCTCGTTGGCGCGTCTTGATGCTATTGGAGGGAGACGACGCTAAAAGTATCTCATATTTGTCGAACGAAGCGATTACGAAGCTCTCGACGATGACACGGATTGTGCAGCGAATGCAGGAAGATGGACTTGTTCTAACGCGGCCACGCAAAAGCGATCAAAGGGTCACAGAAGTCATTCTCACTAAGCATGGTAGGCGCGCGAGAATTCTGGCTCTGCAGCAGGCTGATGAAATGTACACGACCGCATTTGACGGCATCGATTCGAAGGATGTAGAGCAACTCAATAATTTGCTCAGAAAGCTTTATAAAAATCTTTCAGAAGGCTCATCACTCGAGCAACGTTAGGCGAATATGAGATGACGCCCCAAAATATCGCGATCTAACGGCGCCGCCAATGCTGATCGCTCCATAATTCATGTAGTGCGCAGATCGTTTTGCAATGGATCAATCGCAATGGATGTGTACGCATCGCCCCCCCAACTACAAACGCTGGGATCATTTACGCCGTGCAATTATTCGATGTCGTCTACCTTGCGCCTAAATGGAAGGCTGGCTGCGCTTCTCCCTTTTGCCACTGCCTCGGACTTACCCCATAGGCGGCTTTGAACTTCCGGCAAAAATTAGAGTGATCGGGAAATCCCCACCGGTAAGCCACAGCGCTTATAAAAGAATCTCTTCCCGCCACACACTCTAGATCCATTCGCGCGCATTCCAAACGCTGCCGGGTCATCCAGTGGCTCATTTTGTTGGCCTCACTGGCGAACAAAGAGCGCAAATATCTAGGCGAGACGCCACATTCTGCCGCGATATCGGAAGCGCTTAACTCATCATTCTTCAAGTTTGAGAGAATAAAGCGTTTTGCGCGGTCCAAATGCGCAAACTGCTTTGCGTTCAATCCATTGCTGAAACCAATAGATGTCTCCTGAAACGGCAATGCTAGCTGCCCTAATAGCTCGACAAGATGATTTGAACGCGCCGCCACTGAAGCGCTGAAGTACAGCTTCCAGACGTCCTCAAAGATGAATTCTGTTTGCGCTGCGGGTTCATTTGAATGAACAGCTCTGAGGCCGGCATCTTCGTGCAGACCTATCTTGTTCGCGCGGATCAAAGCTTTTGGGACCTGCAAAACAAGCTGATCGAATGTATTGGGAAATCTCAGTTCGTAAGGTTGATCTGAATCTAAGAAGGCAACCTGGCCGCGCTTGAGAAGAACGTTCTGGCCGTGCTGGAAAATCCGACACGTGCCTGATACTTGATAGATGAATATGAGTGACGCCGCTTCTTCAGACAAGATACTCTTGCGGCTTCGCTGAACATATTGAGCATCGGAAGATATGCGTGAGATGGTGACCCCGCCGAGATCGAGCAGATGAATACGCCCAAAAAACTCACAATCGCTTGCCTGACATGTCTCCAGCGGCAAGTAGGCTGAACGCGTGGCCTGCTGCCAAGACTCAAACCGCTTTGACGTGTTGATCTTGGCAGTGTCGTACAAAAAGGATGTCATGCAGCGTTACCAGGCTCATTCAGCTCAACAATTACGTGATTATTCAACATTTAGTTCCGTTTTGATCAAGTCCGCATAAAATCTTCGCTCCATAATATTGCAGGGACTGACAGTTTTTAGATGTGTCGGTTTTCGAACACCGCAACTGCTGCAACCAGGAGCTCACCTTGCCTGATCTTCAAATTATAAAAGCCGCAGCCGTTCAAGCTTCCCCGGTTTTGTATGATCTCGATGCATGTCTTGATAAGGCCGAAAAACTAATCCAGCGGGCGGCGTCCGAGGGGTGCGATCTAATTGTGTTTGGTGAAGCTTGGTTTCCTGGATATCCGTTTCATATCTGGCTCGGAGCGCCCGCTTGGACACTACAGTTTAGTATTCCCTACATGGACAACTCGCTTGAGCGAGGGACCGATCAATTCGAGCGCCTAATATCTATGGCGCGTGACAACCAGATTATGATTTCCGCAGGGATGTCGGAACGCGATGGTGCAAGTCTATACCTTGCGCAAACACTGATCGGAGAAGATGGAACGATCATCAGCCACAGGCGAAAGCTGAAGCCGACCCACGTGGAGCGGTCTGTCTTTGGTGAGGGCTATGGGCATGATCTTGTTGTCAGTTCAACAGAACTCGGCAATATTGGGCAGCTGTGTTGCTGGGAACATATTCAGCCCCTCAGCAAGTATGCGCTCTATAATCTAAGAGAGCAGATTCACTGTGCGGCATGGCCATCATTTTCTGTTTATCGTGGCGAAGCATACGCGCTCGGCCCAGAAGTGAATATGTCTGCCAGCCAAGTCTATGCGGTTGAAGGGCAGTGCTTTGTAATCGCGGCAAGCTCTGTGACCAATCAAGAGATGCTTGATCATTTGAAAGTAGGCACCGAAACCCCGACATTTTTAACGCTCGGAGGCGGACGTTCGATGATTTTTGCGCCTGATGGTCGGGAGATGGCTGCCTACATTCCAGAGAATGAGGAAGGTCTGATCATAGCCGAACTTGATATGAATGCGATAAAAATGGCGAAAGCCGTGGCCGATCCTGCTGGGCATTACAGCAAGCCTGAGTCGACACAGTTGATCCACCATTCCAAGCCGCTCCTTCCTGTTGTCTCTACCAATTCTGGTCCCGAGGCACATGAAATCGACCCCAGTCCCTCACTCGAAGAGGAAGACAGATGAGTCGCCCAATTGGCCCTCGTCGTAAGTCTCCGCCCGCAAACCGTCCCGATGGATTTGAGCCTCCGTATGACGCTTTCGAGCCGCGGTTTCGCGAAATGAACGACCTGGTGATGGTGATCTTTGGGATCGAACGCCGATCCGGAAATGGCGAAGATTTAAAGGGCCGACTTCTGACTGAGTTTAATCATGAAGCCGGCCCAACTATTCTGGAACACGCGGAAGTCAAAACAGGGTTTGGGCCATCGTCTCTTATATGGTTCGCCTATTGGCGCAGCAAAGACGCTTACACTGAATGGCAAGACTCTTCTGCAATCGAAACCCTGTTCGATGACGAGACGATACTCAGCAGCGATTATGGTTTGTGGCGGGAGTTTTGCCATATCTCGCTTGATCATAACGAGACCTCTTTTTCCAGAGCAACAGATCTAACAGGTCTTAGCGCTTATGCTGATGCTCTTGAGGTGACGCCCTTGCATGCTTATTGGGGCAGCATGCGCGATCGCATCGTGGCCGCCGCCGACAGCGCTCTGGACGCAGAACTCCTATCCTTGAACGGAAATGAGCACGGATTGGGAAAACGCATCCGTTTCGCCGCACCGGCAAATACGTGTCTGATTAAGACGACGCAAGACTGGAGCCAAACAACCCCCGAACAAACCGATATGTACATGTCAGATGTGCGACCGGCGTATGAAGATGGGGTTTCATTTACGCGGCAAAACGGAGCCGAAGTAGGATGCATTGGCGCAAGAATGGTCCGAGAGCACTCTATGGATGGAGAGCCCATGGACCGCACTGTCACGATTGGATTTTGGACCTCCATAGGACACCTTGAGGAATGGACTCATTCACACCCGACCCATGAAAGAATTATGGGCGAGTTCATGGGCATGGTTGAGCGGTTCCAAGGTGAACCTGGTCTCGGACTTTGGCACGAAGTCACGGTCTTTCCTGAAGGCCGGCTTGTGGGCGAATATCTCAACTGCACAACGGATGGCACGCTAATGGCGATGCTTGGATCACAAATTTACTCAGATCAAATAGGAGAACAATACGATGTTTAAAACCCATATGATGGTCTCGATGGTCGCTGTGTCGGCTTTGGTTCTGGCGGGCACTGCGAGTGCTTTAGAAGGCTCATTTACCTCCACCACTGGCACAACGATTTCGTTTGAAGAAGGCGGCAAGCTCTCTGTAAGTGCAGGCGGAAACTCATTCAGCGAGTCTTGGTCCACTGATGGCAATTCGCTCACAATTAATGCAATTGATGAGGCCTCTCCGTGCAAAGGGGTATCAGGATCCTATACGGTTACGGAATCTGAGACCGGCGTTTCGTTTTCCTTGATCGAAGACGGCTGCGAAATGCGTAGTAGCGATATGACCTCTGGCGAATGGGTGCGTTCTAAGGATTAGACAATCGCCGCCACGATCCGATCTAGCAAACTGTTCGGATCGATAAGACAATCGTTTCGAGCTCTTAGGCGTGCGAACTTACTGAGCCCTACGATTAGCGACCATGGCGAACTCAAATGCATGGCCAGCCAGTCTAAAGGGCGCTAGCATAATTGGCGATGCCTCACAGGGCGGGGCAAACATGGCGCAAACTATCTTCTTAGCTCGAGGCGTGCGAGCTCGGTGGTGAATGCGCTGCATCGATATCGGATCCGGATCTAATCATTACCCACAAGGCGGAACTTGAAGCTTTGGAGGCCTGGTCTTACAAAGCGGAATCCTCATTGGGTGCCAATCGCCAAGCAATTCACGGGGTCCCACAACTTGATTTTTCAAGTTAAAGTCACTGCCGCTAGCAATACCCGACCTTAAGCGCGCGCTCAAATACGATTACGACCCTGGCAAGCATCGCTTCGCGGCAGGTTTGCGCTCAACGGACGACTGCCGCGGCCCAATCGGGTGCAAATTTGTATTCTTGTTAGTTGGCTGCACTCGGCCACAATGAGTGCTGTGACATGTACCGCATGACCTTTGGGGTGCCCATTCGCTGGACAATCAGGCACGACCCGCTCGATCTCGCGGGTGATCAAGCGACGCACTATCACCACCCTGAGATTAAAAACGTACAAATCCATCGACGTTATGGTTTTGCGGACCAGGTGCCCAGAAAACGCGCATTGCCGCATAAATGGCTACAAAATTTTTGGCTAAGCCGAGAAGGCGAGCTCAAGTACTTTACATTTCACGTAATTTGAGGGACCCTTTAATGGATGAATGTACACAGCGCCTTTCACACGACTGAAAACCGGTCTGGCCCTGCTCTTTCCAGCGCAACCGATGGCGTATTTGAAACGTCGCATCCGGGGCAATGGCAAGCGTTCATCAGTAAGATGTTCACAAAGCTCAGGCTTTCGTCGATTGAACGTTCTGCTTTTTCAGCGTGTGTTTCCGGATTGAGCATCGACGCGCTCAGCCTTGCTGAGATTTCTGCGGCGGCGCAGTGTGTCCAGCGTGGAAAACACGAAATCAGCACATCCAATTCTGACTGCTCGTTTTTAATCATGCAGAGGTCCGGAAATTGCCTCGTATCGATGCAAAAATACGACCCAGTCATGTTGCGAAAAGGCGATTCAATTCTAATCGACGCCTGTGCTCCATATTTCTTGAAGTTTGACGCGCTTGCGAAACAAACCTGTATTACGATCCCTAATGATCGGCTGCGGGCACTCGCACCGCAATTTGAAAACTCGATAGCTGGGCACAAACTCGACAAGAACGATTTGATGTCCCGCGTTCTAGCAGACGCGGTGCAGGAGCTTCGTGACGTTGACGCGAGTTCTGACGATACAAGCGAGTTGGCCGCATATCTGTTCTATCAGATCCTCGCGGATAGTTTCACACAGCATACGTGCCTGAACGAAAGCGATAATCACCAGCGGACATTTGCTTTTAACATAATAGAAAATTACGTTCTTCATCGCTGCGATCAAGACAAGATTTCAATCTCCGACGCTGCACGAGATCTCAATATCTCGGTCCGATCCATTCAACGTACTTGCAGCGCAAACGGCTGGACTTTCAAACGGCTGGTATTGAGTTGTCGGCTTCGAGGCGCAGCACACCGACTGCGTCAGCTTAAGTTTCTCAACCAAACAAACCTCACAGATGTCGCGCACGAATTTGGCTTTTCCGACCTGCCGCATTTTACGCGATCATTTAAGTCCATCTTTGGCGTGCCACCTTCAGTTTATGCGATCAAATATTGCTAATCGCCCGCAGGTCTCGTCCCTTAAGCAAGCCACAATCAATCATCTATAAGAGAACGGCGAAGTTTATATCAGAGTGATCTCATCTCCTATCGCGACCTCGCCGTCGCCTAAGACTTCGGCGTAAACGCCCAAATCTGTGTGTCCGAAATGCTGTTTGATCTCAGCGGGCGTATCAATATCCCGCAAAGCGGTCTCGGGGTTCACCTGAGTCGCGGGGCAACGTCTTGTACGGAAAATGATGCGCATCGGAACACCGCCTACTTCAATCTCTTTGTCCATAAGGTCAAACTCTTGCCAGGGCGCGCCACCATCAAAATACAGGTTCGCTCGAAAGCGAAGAGGATGCAGGCTTTTTCCGGTTGCTCGTTCAACATCGCGCAACGATGCAAGATTAAGAAGCGATATCGCGCGCATCATGGTTTCTGAAACGACAGAAACATCTGTAAACTGATGCTGCTCGGCGGATACAATACGGGGGGGTGCGTCTAGCTGATCATCCATATATTTGTAAAAGAAAGCTTCAATGTCACGCAGGCCATCCGGAGTGTCCAAATTCGCCTGCAATTGTTTGATCCCGTTGGCATCTTCTATAATAAATGTCCCAGTCTGGGCGTCGTAAAAGGTTTTCAATCTGGCGAGCGTTTCGTGGCTCATCAGCATCAGGAACTTTGTTTTTGGAACCGGCTTAGGGTTAGACTCATCAAACTTGGTCGTTGGTAGTGCGAGTGCAAATTTACGATCGGATGGGAAGCCCGAATTTGCTTTTAGCTCCACGCTTTGTAAGGGCTGTGCGGAAAGGCCTTTAATCGGATAATTATAGAGATTGGTCACCTTAAGCATTTCAATTTCTCCAAAACTAATGCGGGCGATTAAAAGAACCGCGCACGGATTCAAACGATTGAGCGATCGCCAAGACATCCCTGTCCTGCCCTTTGGCGCCGTCGAATAAGACACCAACCGGCATGTGTGAGTCAGCACCCAGGCAAACTGGGACGCTGATTGAAGGACAACCGATTACGCTTGTTGGTCGCAAATTTCGGGTCAGAGTCATAAATGTTGGAACATCCAGTCCGTTCAATTCAAACGTCTCATCTTGACCGATGAGCGGAGCGGTCGCTGGACTTGCTGGTAAGACCAATGCGGCAAGGTCATGGCTTGTGATGACCGATTGGTAGGCTGCTTGAAGTTTGGGTCTAGTGTCGTTCAAGCAGCTCTCATAGACGCTCTGTGGTACAGCGCCTTCGCCGATAGCATCCTCTAGAAGCGATCGAACATCGGGGCTCGCTATTGAACTTACAAAGTCTGGAAACTTCATATCGGTGCGTGACTCAACAAACGACGTCAGCGCTTCGACGGTCTCATAAACAGCGATCGGCATACCACATGCATCATCGAGCGAGACGACCTCGCTCATATCGACGTCGACGAGCTCTACTTTCGCATCGTGCAATAGTTCAATCGTTTGCACCATTGCGCGTTCAACTTCTGAAGATAGGTCTTTGAAGTACGGATTGCGCGGGATGCCCAAACGGCAGCCTGACAAGTTTTTGGGTGCCTCATGTTTTACTGAAGCCCCCGACAAAACCAAATCGATAAGACCAATGTCTTCAGCTGTTTGTGCAAACACCGCAATTGCGTCTCTGGTCTTCGAAAGCGTCAACACGCCTTCGGTTGGATAGCGACCAGTCGTTGGGCGAAACCCAGCGACCCCACACAGCGCTGCTGGTAGCCTTCCAGATCCTCCAGTATCGGTTCCCAATGCAAAGGCTGCCGCGCCAGTTGCAACGGCGACGGCCGATCCGCCGCTGCTTCCTCCGGCTATTTTTTGAGGTGAGTACGGGTTTCGCACAGGCCCATAAGTAGGGTTATTGCTGGTAATGCCAAATGCCAGCTCATGGAGATTGGTTTTTCCGGTGAGAGCAGCGCCGGCGCGGCGGATTAGCGCAACGCTGGCAGCGTCTCTGTGTCCGACCACACTTCTTAATCCGGCCGATCCACCTGTAAATGGGAGCCCTGCCACTTCTATGTTATCTTTGACGGCGAATGGAACTCCCGCCAAAACGCCATGCTCATTGGCACTTTCATAAGACTGCAATTCGTTAACGTATATGTTTAGCTGGGCATTGTTTTCTGCAGCCCTGATCGCATCAGAGAAAATGTCCTCTACCCTAGCCGTGCCATTGGCCAAATGCGCGAGAATACTTGCGACTTTTTCCATCACGAATCCTTTCTGGAAGATCGATTAAACCAACGCATTGGATAGGTTTTTCAACACATCCCGAGCTTCTTTAACCATGCTATTGACGATCAAATCCACGCTCTCTTCCGACTTAAGTTGACCAACGCCCTGCCCCATCAGCATTGGCATAATGTCAAAGTCTCCTGTTGAGTCCGCCATAGCCAGCAAAGCTGAGTGCTTACGGAGTGGGAGTGCCATATCTCCTAGCCTGGTTTCACCAATGACGGGCTGAGATTCAGAGGTTTGAGGGACGAGATCTTCTTGCTCTTCGCACGCGGCAACAAGCGGATTGCGATAAAGACGCATTGGATTAAAGTCTGGTGTCTCGGGTCCATACGTGTGACTTCGGGTTGTATCATGTCCCGACGCTTTAAAAACAGTTTTGCGATATTCCGCTGGAACGTTTGCTTCGGTTGAAGCTGCGAAGCGCGTTCCAACCCATACCCCGTCTGCGCCCAGAGCCAATGCCGCTGCAAGCCCTCGCCCATCCATTACACCGCCCGATGCGAGAACCATCCCGCCTTGTGCCGCGTCAACGATATCTGGAACGTTCACAAAGGTTGGTAACTCAGCGTAATTATGCCCGCCCGCTTCGGTTCCTTGGGCAATGATCAAATCGATTCCATTGTCCAAGGCCTGTCTTGTTGCTCCAGCCGACCCGACTTGCTCCCACACGCTAATGCCAGCCGCGTGCAGCCGCTTAATCCAATCTTTTCTGGGGTGCCCCCAATGGAAAGAAACAATATCCGCGCCCTGCTCAATACAAGCATCTATATGGGCTTCAGATGTAAAGATCGTGATGAAGTTCACATGGACGGGCTGGTCTGTTTGAGATTTTATGGCTGATATTGTTTGAGCAACAACCTCTGGCGGAAAAGGGCCGACCCCAAACGCCCCCAATGCGCCGGTTTTTGAAACCGCCACGTGAAAATCTGGCAGTGCCCCAACAAATGCCAACCCGGCACAGGCAATGGGATGATCGAGGTTGTATGACTTTGTAAAGCGCGTGGAAATGCTAGCTGGCGACATAAAGAAACCTACGTTTTGAGTCATGTATTGAGGCTTGAGGCCTCTTTAGATCTGCAGCGCGGTATGACGAAACAATCCGGCATTTAGCCTAACATTGATGACAACCGGCTGGGGACGATTGGTTGAAGAAATGGCTTGGCTTAGAAGTTAAATCCTACGCTCAAACCCCATTCTGCCGGCCGAGCGAGCAGCACTTGCTGAAATCCTCCTGGATCCAATATCGACGTGCCCTGTAGGGCATAAACTTCATCGGTCACATTCGTTCCGAAGAGGCTAACCTGCCACGTATCAGCAGCGTTGCTCCAAGTGAGCGCTAAATTGAGCGTATCATATCCATCTTCGCCAACTTCATTTAGGGCGTCGAAGAAGAATTCGCTTCGGTACGCATAATCTGCTCGCGCTGTGAGCATTCCCAGGTCGCCAAAATTGGCGTCATATTGGACACCGGCATTTATGGTCCAGTCAGATGCCCCCGGCAATCGCGTGTCAATCGTCACACCGACGACTGAGGCATCAAGCTCATCATATTGCGCATCCGTATAACCCACGCCGAGATTCATGAGCAACCCGTCTAATGGCGTTGCCTGCACTTCCAATTCGAAGCCTTCGATACTTGCTGCAGCAGCGTTTTCTGTGGTGGGCGCAATTCCGCGCTGAACGTTGACCTGCAGGTCGGAATAGTCCGTCGTGAATGCAGCGGCGTTGGCCTGAACAAGTCCATCAAAGAGGAGAGATTTTAGTCCAACTTCGAACGTTTGAACACTTTCAGGGTTGAACGACGGGATATCGGGAAGCGGCGGGAATACACGCTGCGTGAAACCGCCGGACTTAAATCCTTCCGAATATGTTGCATACGTCGATATGTCATCTGTCCAGTCATACTTGATATTGACCATAGGCGTTACATCGCTGGAATCGGTCGATGCGGTGGTATTCGGCAATACGGGTACGCCATTGAGCATTCCCATACCGGCAATGTCATTTCGAATGAACTGAACAGGAGTGAATTCGCGGTCGTCTTGAGTCCATCGGATACCGCCCGTAATGTCCAAACGCTCGGTTAGCGAGTAAGTGGCCTGAGCAAAGACTGCAGTGGACTTATTTTCTACCAAGCCGCCACTTTGGATTTCAATGGGCGCGAAATTCACCTGGTTCGCATTGTTCCCATCTTCTACAAAATAGAACGCACCGAGGATCCATTGGAAACGGTCATCAGGTGTCGCTCCTAACAACTGAACTTCTTGACTGAATTGCTCATACTCAAACAGGTCAGATGTTGAATTGATGGCGACGGGCGCGGCATCGTTTTCGCTGAGGGAAAAACTCTCCAGATCCCGATATGCGGTGATTGACTTGAGAGTGATGCCGTTAAAGTCAAATTCGCTGGTTAACGAAGCTCCAAACACTTCAACCTGTGAAACAGCATCCAGGGTTCCGAAGTTTACACCTTGCTGACCAACTGGCACCGAGGCTTCATTAAAACACGCTGAGTTGTTTGTTGTGGGAACAAAACAGAGGCTTGGCGGTCCCATCGGATCGCTTAGGGCCAATGCCGGATCAAGCATCGGCGCAATCACTGCGTTGTGAAATGCTGCAAAGCCGGCATTTGGGTTGATTTCATTCAAAATAAAGGGAGCGGCTGATTCATCTTCATCCGTATAATCGACTGATAGAGTGAAGCTTACATCCTCAGTTGGCTCAAACGCGATAACTCCGCGCGCAGACAAGCTATTGTCGTCACCAAGCTCGTCTCCTGCCAAGGGGCGATCAACATAGCCATCGCGGGTGTGGTAGTTGATCGACCAACGAGACAATAGGCTCTCTGAGATTGGAAGGTCTACGCTGCCTTGAAGCAAAAAGCGGTTGTCCGATCCGGTTGTCGCCTTTAAGCGACCGCCAAACTCATCTCGAGGCGCTGCGGTTGTGACGTTGATCGCACCACCGATAGTATTGCGACCGAACAACGTTCCTTGAGGGCCGCGCAGGACTTCAATTCTCTCGATATCAACCAGATCCAACAAAGCCCCAACGGAGCGAGAAATATAAACTCCATCAACATAAACACCCACGCCCGGATCGGTATTCAGCGTGAAGTCGACTTGACCATCCCCACGTAAGAAAATCGCCGGTGTTGAAGAACTGCCGGAGAACGATGCCGATGTGTTTATCGTTAGGTTTGGAGTGACGTCAGCAATTTGACCAACATTCGTGATCTGGCGCTTTTCCAGGTCATCTGGTGAAAATGCCGTTATTGAGATAGGTGCATCTTGAAGGCGCTCCTCACGCTTACGCGCAGTTACCGTCACAGTTGGAAGTTGACGACTTACCTCTTCAGCGTCGTTCACCTCTGCGTCCGCACCTGTTTCTTGGGCAGACGCTAATGCGAAAAACTCGCTAAACCCAAGTACCATAGTCGAAGCCAATAGGGCAGATATTCTCCGATCACTCATGCGACGTTCCTTCGTTTTTCAAAAGATAACCGAGGGCGACACTGAAATGGGAATCGCTGACTGGCTTGAAAGAACACGCCACTCAGTGGGCGCTAAATTTCTGATGCATGAATGTCACATTGGAGCATGAGTAAGGAGAGGTGCGTGGCGCTGTGATGACTGTCTCCGACTACAGAAATGCCACAAGGCACAATTGCGCACGCCCAGCCTATTTGAGAATAAGGAATCCAAATCCGAGGATAGATCACCAAAATTCGGTATTCTCAGGATCAACCCGAATGGCCCCCAGCAAGAAAAAATGAGCTCCTGAAACAAGTCTTCCAACCCTCTCACACCCACCAGATCACCGCCTTGAATGAGAAATGCACCTATGTTGGCGAGCGTTATTATTCTCCAGTATTCAAATTAGGGGCGAAGAGCATACTCCATGGCGTCGGAATTAGCCCATCGCCTCGAGCGGACCACCATGCAGCAATTGTAAGTACCCTTTAGATCGGAGGCGCTCTCCCGTTCTGAGGTAACCGCGAACTTGCTCTCGGAATTGCTTATCGTCCGACCAGTCTTTCTCGACACGTTCGGCGCCAAAAATGATCTCTGCGGAGCATCGGAGCGGAAGGCCTGCATCTTTCACGTCGAGACAGACAAGTGCATTGCGAAGTCTCAGCGTGCGGCTTGTCCATCGCCATGGACCTTCGTGCAGAATTTCTTCAGCTTGATTGTAGGCAGAAAGTGCGTGCTCCATTTTGCCGGGACCTCGAACATCCAAATTCACTTTGACTGGCTCGCGCGCGTGCAAAAGCGAAAAGCCGGAACAAATAGATTGCGCCGTCGAGAACTTGCCTCGGGTCAGCAAGTGTTCTGTCCCACCTGGATCGCGTAGAACATCAATGGGGCATCCCTCAATGACCGCGCGCATTTCATCAGGTTCGCCAGTATCCCGGCGGGATACCATGACCGACACAATAGCCGGATCTAGATGCGGTATCCAAAACACGTCAGCATGAGGGGCTGGCTGATCTGGATTAGGGAAGAACAATAGTCCCCAAGCCTCGGCCAGATCCTGTCGCTCGTAGAGATGTATAATTTTACTGTTCGGAATACATGATTGAGAACACTGGACAGCGCTCTGATGCGCGTACGCTATTTTCGCAAACTCCAAATTCCGTCTTGCAAACTCCCAGGTCCAATCGCGCCGGCGAAGGCCGATCGTATAGTTGTATCGGTCGATGTAATTCGCCAACTCAATATCTGGCAGTGATGTTTGTGCGTTCCCCATATTTTTCTCCTAGCAATTATTGTACCCTTTTTTCGCGGACCTACCGCCCGCCCCGCCCTTTCCCGAACGTCCAGGAAATTGAACGCGATGAGATAGTTCCGGAAATTTCCATGCCTCGGGCGCGGTCCATTGCCTTGCGCCATGGCGCCAGCGTGAAGGTTTTTCCTCGCTCAATGACCGCGAATTTACCGTTCGGTCTGATCACGGACTGCGAGTAGGTGCCCTCGATCTGTCCTGACTTCGGCAATGGTTCGTATGATTTGCCGAGCTTCGCCGCCAATTCCTGACCCGTGTGGTCCATGCCCTGGCGCTTTAGCGCCTCAAATATCTCGGGCGTCAGTTTCGCATCCACATTCGTTAAGACACCAGCCTGAACCAAATGCTGCGTTCGCTTCAGTTTGGCAGCGTGAACATCCGCTCCAAATCCGCGATGGTCGGCTCGGAGGTGCACACCTTCATCCAGCCAGGTCAGACCCGGCGCGTCGATCTGTTCTTCTAAGCTGACCCAGCTTTCGATTTTGGTCTGAGGCTGTCGGTGTTTGATCTGATGGTCGCGAACGCGGTCCAGGTAGTTTTCTGGGATCGACCAACGGCCATCAGATTGGCGCTCTACGATTCCTTTTCGGCGCAAGGCTTCGAGCCGTCTGATATGGGCCTGAACAAAGGACTTGCTGGCGCGCGGATCTGCGGCGCGGTGCAGGTCTTCGGAATAAGCACCAGAATTCGTGGATGCGATTTGATGGATGGTCTTGTCGGAAGGTTTCGGCTTTGCGTCAGCTGGAGAGACACTGACAACCATCCCAGCTCGAATATCATTAAATTGATCATCGCCGGGCCCCCGAACGAGCATGGCGCGCCCGTCCATTGTATCCAAAACCATGTAGGGCTGATCATGCCCCTGCCCGCGCATCCCTTTTCGTAAGACCGCCCCGGTTACTGGCGTTGTAATTTCGCTCTCGGCTTGCACGGAACGGCCTTGGATGTCGCCAATAGACCGATGGATCTGTTTGATGATGTCTTTGCGCTCGGCGATCTCTTTTAGCGTTCGATCAAATCCTTCTGCAATTTGCCAGCGCGATCCTTTTACTCGTTTCGCCAATCCTAGGCGCTGAAGCGTTTGTAAGCGCGCTTTGTGAGTGGCTTGATATTGCAGACCAGAAGAGGCGAGATTGATCTCGCCGGTTTCGTTCATCAGTTTCTTCAGGTGCCGATCCAAATCAGTCGGGTGTTCCGCGCCCACTTGGCGCGCCATTTTCAGATCTTTTTCAAGCTGCGTTTGAGGACCGAGCTCAAGATCGACCAGTTCTTGCGCGCGCCCTCGCAATCCATGCGCAATGTAAGCTCTTGGGATGACAAGATCCTCTCCGCCCGCTCTTTTTCCGCGGATGACGATATGGGCATGCGGGTGTTCGGTATTGTCATGCACGGCAGCGACCCACTCTAGCGGCGTATCAAGGTCGCGTTCCATTTGAGACACGAGGTCTCGAACAAACGGATTGAGGTCTGACATTTCACTCGCATCTTCTGGCGATACGATAAACCGAAAATGGTGGCGATCCGTTTTGGCATTTTCCGCGAAGACGTCTTTTTCGACATCACCACTCTTCTCATTGAACAGATGACCCTGTTCTTCCGAGCGTACGGCGCTGTCTCGACTGATATAACGAAGGTGTTCTCTCAACGCCTTTACCGACGATACGGAATGGCGAACGACGCTGGCTTTCACAATGACGCGCCGACCATATGTTTGACGCACCCATTGTTTGGCCCGGTAACGCATTCTACCACCAGACGGCCCTGCCCGACTGATCGAGCGACTGACTTGGGACAGGTATGATTTTGCGCGCCCCATTTTGCCGCCAGATCTGATGCGCCCCAGGCGGGGTTCAAATGGGTTTTCGGGGCGTTCAACCATTTGAGGAAATCCGTGACGTATCATGATCTTCCGTGACATGGCGCGGTCGCAGACTGCCGTAAACACTGAGCATTCCGAGGATTCGCAGCGCTGCGACAAAGATAGCAGCGCCATAGAAATTGATGTGCAGACAAGGCGTTAGACCCCGTCTGGCGCCGTCCCCTCTTATCTTGCCCTGCGCGCCCTTTCCCCGCGCCCCTCCCTTTCCGACAATATCCGACCACCCCATCATTCGACTTCTCCGATGAATTTCACCTGCCCAATAAGATCGCTGTGGCCGACACTTCCGAAGTATCGACTGTCGAACGATTGATCATAATTGACCGATGCGAGAAGGAATTCACCCGCTTCTAGACTGCGACAACCTTCCGGCTGCACCGGCATTTCCCGCCTTTGGCTATCAGTTGAATAGATTTCAAAAGGCACGAAATCGGCGACAATCAATGAGCCACCACGGATACAAAACTGCGATCCTGGCGCCGCAATAATGGTCTTAATGACAGGCACATCTTTGGGCAGGTAGCCTCGCGAATGCGCGAGTTGCGCCGCCCATTCTGGAATATTTGCGGCGACCAAGTCGCCGATTTTATAGTCGTTTGAATGAATGACTTTGTACCATCCAATCGACGCGCTTGGACTGGGATTATAGATGAGCACGGGCTGTTTTTCGACAGCGCCAACCGCAACAAGGCATAGTCCAGCTCCGAGCAATGCCAAGGTAAGTCTGCGCTTCATGGAAGCCTCTCGAGCACACGGTCGATGAGACTACCCACGCTTGTTCCAGCCTGTATTCGATGGCTGATTTGCTGCCACAAAAGCGGATCGTTTCCTTCGAGCTCGCCTTTTGCTCTGATTTCATCGAGATGGCTCAAAAAGGCTTTGCAAGTGTCTTTCCCTCGAACGCTCAAAAGAACTTGCGCGCCTGGAAACACCCCCGGGATTTGAGAAAAGTTCGCTTTTGGATGTACGGCTTGAAGTACAAATATGAGCCAGGATTGTGTGCCATATTTATTGGCTTCCCAACGCTCATATCCAAACACGCTCCCCGGTAAAAAGGCAGCAAGGCTGCGTTGCCAATCGAGACGCACAAGCCGCTTAGGCGCCCCGAATAGGATGCGATCATTGCGTCTCCTCTTGCGCCAACGGATCGCGGCAAGGGTCAGATTATCCGACATGGGTTTTGCCCTCATCGTCGGAATACCGATCTAGCTCTTCGATCGTATAGACGACCTTTCCGCCATGTTTACGCCAGGCAGGGCCGGTGTTACGTGCGCGCCAATTGGCAAGCGTTCTAACTTTTACGCGAAGATATTCAGCGGCCTCTTTTGCCAGCAGAAACTTTGGAGAAAACGCTTTTCCTTTTTTTGAATCGCTCATCACTCGACCCCACTCTACCTGTTCCGGAGCGCATTCCTTTGCGGCTCCTGAAGAGAGATGAAGACGAGTCGGTATAGTTAATTGAAGCCTGTTTTTTTGCAGATTTGCTAATTCCAGGGTGATTAACCATAAGCGCCGGACTGATTTTTCTACGTTAAGATCAAGGACGAGCGGCTTCTGACTGCAATAGATGCTGCAGTTAAAACGTAAAAAACCCAATCCGAAATAGTCTCGGATTGGGCGGTAATTTTAGTCGATAAAGATATCTAGCTTGGGTTCCAGAGAATGACGTGACGTCCCTCTTTTCCTTTGACCGGAGCGAGGTTTGCATAGATCCGGCGCGGTCCAATTTGAGGATCGGCAAGCGTTATGGAGATATATTCGCGTCCGGTATTTTTCGCTTTTCGGACCCAGCCGCCTCCAATTTCTGTCGATGTTTCGCCGGCAAATATCCGGTAATCAGGCTGTCCGTCCATTTCTTTTTCGGTGTTTTTATCGAGCCGAATTGCGGCGGCGAGGTTCATCATTGCAAGGCTACCTTCAAAGCCATTCTTGGTTTCGCTGACATATCCGAGTGCGTTTGCCATGGTGTTTTTCCTTTCGTTTCCATGTTGTCTGAGAGGGCCCTTTTGCCCTCGTCGACGCCGGACCGATTGAACGGCGGTGAACGGGCCTGAACCGGTGACGGGCGCAGCGCAGCGAAGCACTTCAGACAGCGCAGAATTTTGCGGGGCGAGGAGCCGCAACGCGGCGGGGAAAATTCTTCGATGGCAAAAGTTTCAGGCCAGTTCAGCGTCGTTTAGGTCACACGGCATGAGACGGGAACAAAGGGCCTTGGGCGCAATTTTGGTGACGAGAAAACACCGTCTCGCGCACGAGGGTTTCAAGTAAAAACGAATGCAGGCTCGCGGTCTAACGATGGGATCGCCTGCAACCAAACTCATACAAGTACAGACAAATGGAGCGCTGCGCCCGCATACTCTGTGCTGGGAAGTATCGCTTAATCTGGTTGGTGGCAGGGGCTTACAAATGACGAATGTTTTAATCCTGAAACGGCACTTTCGCTGGGCACGCGTAATCTAGGATGCACAGATCGGACTTCGCCTCGGCCGAATGAAGCGAGAGGCCAAGCGCCCAGGCAGGCTGTTTCCAATTGACTTTCGTGAAAGGAAAACCATCTCGATCACGCGCCGGATCGCGGTCGGTTTCACCCCAATCATAGTCGTGTATGGAGATTATCGGCGCACGCCTGTCCACCCAGATTTCGGTCACGTACTGGTTTTCGATCACGAGCGTTAGTCTTGGCCGCGGTCCCAAATGAGTAAAAATCGACATGGGTTTCACCAGCTCCAGAAGACATGAACCGCGTCAAATCCGGTTTGGAATGTGATGATATCACCGCTGAGCACCATGTCGCGCGCAAGCCTTTCCCAATCGATATAACAAGAAACACTCTCTGGAATTTCGGTTCCAATATCGTCATGCAGCGTCTCAGCAAAATCAGCGACGCTGGTATATTTGCCTGCATAATGGTCGAGAGCCGTGCATGCATCGTCTAAATTGTTGCCGTAATATTCGTAGAGCTTAGCGCCAAGTTCGCCGTGCTCGCTTAAAAACTCCGCGAGCGCGCAAACACTCTCAAAACTCGCATATTCGCTGATGCTCGCGCCCTCAAAGCCTTCATAAT
>ERZ1740059.175-NODE-175-length-34904-cov-6.917587_pt1 | contig 34904 bp, 37 predicted proteins | sample MGYA00581744_ERZ1740059 | MGnify/ENA primary metagenome ERZ1740059 (study PRJEB43018, sample SAMN04849738) | marine metagenome | isolation source: floating plastic debris | place: Pacific Ocean | collected 2008-08-28 | study: EMG produced TPA metagenomics assembly... | reverse complement strand
GCCGACGAAGGCGCCAATGTCATCGTCACCGATATACGAGACGAAGACGGTCAGGCCACGGCCGCGGCCATCGGCGCCACGTATCACCGCCTCGATATCCGGTCGGAAGCAGACTGGGCGCAGATCCGAGACGCGCATCCGGGGCTCGACATTCTCGTCAACAATGCCGGGATGACCGGGTTTGAAACCGGCAATCTCGTCCATGATCCGGAGAACGCCTCCCTCGAGGCATGGCGCGGCGTGCATGCCGTCAATCTCGACGGCACGTTTCTTGGCTGTCGGGCCGCAATCGCCATGATGAAAGACACCGGGACGGGCAGCATTATCAACATCTCCTCCCGCTCAGGTCTGGTCGGCATTCCGGGCGCGGCGGCCTATGCCAGCTCCAAGGCCGCGATCATCAACCATACGCGCACCGTTGCGCTTTACTGCGCGCAACAGGGCTGGAAGATTCGCTGCAACGCGATTGCACCAGCGGCGATTCTAACCCCGATCTGGGAACCGATGATTGGCGAAGGTCCTGACCGCGAAGAGCGTATGGCGGCGCTGGTGGCGGACACGCCCCTGAAACGTTTTGGTCAGCCGGACGAAGTTGCCGCCCTGGCCGTCATGCTCGCCGGTGACGGCGCGACATATATGACGGGCGAGACGCTGACCCTGGATGGCGGTTTGCTGGCGGGTTCGGCAGTGAGCCCAGGCTAGCGCGACGTCGGTAATCGACGGCGGGGGTGTTTTCGGTCTAGGTACAGCCCGAACCCTAACTCTGAAGAGCTATGCGTATGCGCTTGAATGATTGTCATAATTTTGGAGATTTCCGGCGGCTCGCCAAACAGCGCCTGCCCGGCCCGATCTTCAACTACATAGATGGGGCGGCGGATGATGAGGTGACCTATCGCCGAAACACCGCCGCCTATGAGGATGTCGATCTTGTCCCGCAGGTGCTCAATGATGTCGAACAGATCGACATGAGTGTCGAGGTGATGGGCCAGACGCTGGACATGCCTTTCTATTGCGCGCCAACCGCTTTGCAGCGTCTGTTTCATCATCAGGGTGAACGCGCCGTGGCCAAGGCGGCGACCAAGTATGGAACCATGTTCGGCGTGTCCTCACTTGCGACCGTCGCGGCCGAGGAGATCGCCGATCTTGCGCCAGGCCCGAAACTGTTTCAGTTCTATTTTCACAAGGATCGCGGCCTCAACGATGCCTTGCTCGAACGCGCGCGAGCGGCGAGGTTCAATGTCATGGCGCTGACCGTCGACACAATTGTTGGCGGCAATCGCGAACGGGATTTGCGCACCGGCTTCACATCGCCGCCGCGCCTCACCCCGGCTTCATTGTTCAGCTTCGCGGCGCATCCCTCCTGGGCCTGGAATTTCCTGACCAATGAAAAATTCGACATGCCGCACCTGTCGTCGCATGTCAGCCAGGGCACCAATCTCGCCGTCTCGGTCGCGGAATATTTCACCTCCTTGCTCGACCAAACCATGAACTGGAAAGATGCCGAGAAGCTCTGCGCCCAGTGGAATGGTCAGTTTGCCTTGAAGGGCATTATGAGCGTGGAAGACGCCAAGCGTGCCGTGGATATTGGCTGTACCGGCATCATGGTTTCGAACCATGGAGGCCGCCAGCTGGACGGCGCCCGGGCGCCATTCGATCAGCTTGCCGAGATTTGCGATGCCGTCGGCGACCAGATTGACGTGATTTGCGAAGGCGGCGTTCAACGCGGCACGCATGTCCTGAAGGCCCTGTCGGTTGGCGCCAAAGCCGTGTCGGGTGGGCGCTACTACCTGTATGCACTGGCCGCGGCGGGTCAGGCCGGGGTCGAACGCGCGCTCGGCAATATGCGCACCGAGATTGAACGCGATATGAAACTGATGGGCATGACCCGGATTGATCAGCTCAACCGCGACAATCTCAGATGGCGGGCGCGCTAGGGCTTACCAGCCGCCGCCACCGCCCCCTCCGCCGCCGCCACCGGAAAAACCGCCACCACCGCTGCCGGACGAGCCGGAGCTTTGCGGCATGGCAGATGAAACGCCAGAGCTCATCCCTGAGACCATGCGATCGGTCATGCCGCTGATCGAACCGATCCGGGCCGCATTCATATTCGTCCAGGTCGGATCATAATTGGCCGCTTCATCCGGGATGAGTCGCTCGAAATGCTTGGTCCAGGGTTTCTCAACCCCGAGCGCGACAGCATAGGGGAGGAATGTTTCATAGCGCTCCACCGTCATGGGCGGCGGCGCCTCGCTGCCCACTTCGACCGCATTCAATTGCAGCTTCTCCGCCTTTTCCATGTACAGGCGGAAGCCCTGCAAATGGGTCCGCACGTCCTGACCTCTACGGGTCGGCGCTGGCATCAGATACATGAATAATCCATTCAATCCGATCAGCGCAACAATGCCGGCCGTGTGCCAGATGCTCCAATAGGAGTGTTGCAGGATGGCGAAGACCACGGCGAAGATCGTCAGGATCCCGCCAAGAATCACATAGCCGGCATTCCACTTGAAATAGTCACTGTCATATTTGTTGACGACCTTCTTGCGGAAGCTCGTATAGGCCTTTGTGAAACCGGCATGATATTTCTCGCCGAGCTTGATGGATGAGCGGTCGTCGAACAGTCCGGAATAAAGCTGATCCAGTTCGATCGGCAGGGTCCCGGCCGCTGGCGATGTCCCTTTGCTCAATGTCGTCTTTTTCTTGTTCTTCGCATCCACGTCGATCCGCATCTGCCCTTTCGCCGCCAGATACATCAGGCTGGCAATCAAACCATCATGTCCGGAAAAACCGCGATGATAGATATGGTGCGCCGCCGCGGGTGAGTATCCTTCCGGAGGTTCATATTGCGGGAAGACGGGTCCCTTTGCGGGATCGCGGCCGACACGGTCAAAGCTACGCATGTAGAATGCCAGCAGTCCCAGGAGTGATGCCACCAGCGCCGTCAGGGAGCCATAGCGCGCCCACCACAACCAACCCTGATCTGACAAGGAGGGCGGATCGATCGCACCTTTCGCCAGGCTGAAGGATACGGTCAGCCCTTCGCGTACGCCGAGCGGTTCCGTAGTCGAGACCACATGGGCCCCGTCGACCCGGCGATAATTGGCATTCTGTTCCGAGGCGCCAAAGGCACCTGTATAAAAGTCGGTCTGCGTGACCTCGGCGCCATCCGGCAGGGTGATGCGGGCAGAGGCGGCGCGAATCGGAAACAGCCAATAGCTGCCGGTTGCGTTCCAGTATAATTCATCCCGGTCCTCAAAGTATCGGATCTGATTCTTCACCCGATATCGAATTTCATATGTGTGGACGCGATAGTCGAGATAGCGGTCCGGATCGCCAATCCGGATCACCACTGCATTACCATTGCGTTCGCGGTCATACGGCTCGCGGCGACCATCTTTGCGAATGCTGAGCACATTATATCTGTAAGGCAGTGTTCCTGTGCCATCATCATCTTCATAGAAGGCGGGCAGTTCACGATAGCTGCCGCGTCGGATATCGCGGCCTTCGACATTTACGGCAATGGACTCGGTGACAACAATGTCGCAATCTTTCTCGCCCTCGAATTCGACATCGAACCGGCGAATCTCCTCTTCCGCCTGGGCGGCGAGCATTGTTCCGAAGGTGAGCAGCAGATAACAGAGCGCCCGGAATATGCGCATCATGCAGAGCCTCCAAGATTCAGATCGGGCACCGCTCGGTCCGCCATATTTATCTCGAAGAATTTGCGTTGGGCAAAACCAAATAGGCCCGCCGCGAGATTGCTCGGAAAGCTTTCCACCGCAACATTCATTTCTCGCACCGCGCCATTATAGAAGCGCCGCGCCATCTCGATCTTGTTCTCGGTTTCGGAAAGCTCATTCTGGAGATCGCGGAAATTGTCGCTGGCTTTCAGATCCGGATAATCCTCTGCCAACGCCAGGAGTTTCGTGACCGGAGCGGCCAGCGCGCTCTCCGTGCTGCCCCGCGCATCCGGATCGTCTCCGGCCTGCAGCGCCGCATTCCGTTTCATGATGACATCTTCGAACAATTGGCGCTCATGGCTGGCATAGCCCTGAACCGTGGTGACCAATTGCGGGATCAGATCGGCCCGGCGCTTGAGCTGAACATCAATGTCCGCCCAGCCATTATTGACCATGTTGCGCTTGCCAACGAGTTGATTGAACAGAATCGCCAGGGTCACCAGAATCGCCGATAGCGCGCCCAGTCCGAGATAGAGTCCGATCATGAATTTCCCTCCTTCATGATGTGTCTCATGAGGATTACGGAAATTGCCACGAATGTGAAGCGCAAGCGCGCGACAGGGGCTTAAGTGGCCGGATCCCAGCTGCCGAGCGCGGTATCCATAATACTGACCGCTTCGCGCACATCCGCATCCTCGATCACAAGGGGCGGCGCCAGGCGCAAGACATTATTGCCTGCAACACCCACCAGAAGACCATGCGCGCGGCAGGCATTCTGCACCGGCTTGGGCAGCGCCTTCAGTTGTAAACCTGTCAGCAGCCACTTGCCGGTCACACCATCGACCTTGTCGGGATGACTATCAGCCAGGGACTTCAACCCTTGCGCCACAGTTCCCGCGACGCGGCGCACCTGCGCCAGGAAAGCTTCGTCCGAAATAATGTCCCAGACCACATTGCCAACCGCCATGGCTAGCGGATTGCCGCCATAGGTCGAGCCGTGACTGCCGGGTTGCATGGCGGACCCCGCCGCCTCCGTCGTCACGCAGGCGCCGAACGGGAAGCCCCCGCCAACACCTTTGGCGACACACATAATGTCAGGCTCGGCGGCCTCGGCCCATTCATGCGCGAACAGCTGGCCCGTCCGGCCCATGCCGCACTGGACTTCATCATAGATGAGCAATGCCCCACGTTCATCGCAGAGTTTGCGCATCTCGGTCAGGCAACTTTCCGGCAGCGCGCGAACGCCGCCTTCACCTTGAACCGGCTCAACCAGAACGGCAGCGGTCTTGTTCGTGACTGCGGCCTCCAGAGCGTCATGATCGCCGAACTCGATTTGCGTGAAGCCCGGCAATGCGGGCCCGAAGCCTTCCAGATATTTCGGATTGCCGCCTGCATTGATGGCGCCCAGCGACCGGCCATGGAAAGCGCCGCTAAAGGTCACGATCTCATAGCGCTCTGTATCGCCCTTGGCCCAATGATATTTGCGCGCGGTCTTGAGCGCACATTCAATCGCTTCCGTGCCGGAATTGGTAAAGAAGACTCGATCCGCAAATGGCAGGCGCTCGCACATCTTGCGGGCCAGTTCTTCACCGGCCGGCACGCGGAACATGTTTGAGGTGTGCCAGAGTTTGCCGGCCTGAGTCTGCAAGGCCTCGACCATGGCGGGATGCGAATGCCCCAGCGCGCTGACCGCAATTCCGGCCACAAAGTCGAGATAGGATTTGCCATCCTCGGTGATCAGACGGACGCCATCACCACGCTCGAACGCTTCTTCCGGTGGACGGTAGACCGGCATGAGGTGTTGACGGGGGTCCGACATGATTTGCTCCTGTCTGATCAGATATGGTGATTATATTGCCCTGCGGGCACGCTTGGCGAGGGTCTGATCGAAAGTCAACACATGACCTGATCAGGGCATATTTCATGCGCACATGCTACAAATGAGACACGATCGTTCCCGATTCCCGGATTTAGGCCGGAGAATCTTTCCTTACAAAAGATTCAGGGAAATTCTTTGCGAGAGCTATTGACGAAAAACGATAAACTGTTATTGTTTTTCAATAATAAATGATCTGGCGGCTTTCCTTACCCCTCTCTCCCCCCTGAGCGTCGCCTGGTTGATAACTCTCACTCCATTCATCTTGGCGACTCCCTTTCGGGGGTCGTTTTTCTTTGGGGCGTTGAAGCGCTGGAGATTTCGGAAAAGAAAAAAGGCGCGACCAGCTGGCCACGCCCTGAAAGTGATTGCAGCGTTTCCTCCCAGAAACTTGCAACTCCTCTATTGCCAGATTGTCGCAGCGCGTCAAGCGCTTCGTGACACCTTCTTAACAAAATTTTCGAAGACAGCGTTGTCAGAGCTAAATACTTGGTTAACTGTTGCAATTGCTACAGTTTCAATGCCCGCATGCGTTAAGCTTCTCGCCACCTCACTCGCCTTATTCGAGGGGCAGAGCGCAACACAATCGGATAATAGGGTTAATCCGAAGTCTGACATTTTATCTTCAGGGATCGGATTCGATGTTTCGAGTCGTGAGAAGGTTTTTGCAGCGGCGGTGGCTTCCACGCCGTCCAGGAAAATCCGCAGAGTCGACATCGCCTCTGCCGACCAGTCTGCGCTGAGGGACCCGGTCAAGGACGCCTCGCTTTTCAGAATCACGCCGTCCTGGAGGATTTTCAGATCATTCGCCTTCAACGTTGCCCCAGTGGTCGTGATATCGACAATCACCTCCGCCGTGCCCGCCGCCGGCGCCGCCTCGGTCGCGCCCGGGCTCTCGATCAGGCGATACTCGCCGACGGATTTCTCCGAGAAGAATTGCCGGGTCAGTTTCAGGTATTTTGTTGCCACGCGCATGCGCCGTCCATGCCGCTCGCGGAACAATGCGCCGGCCGCTTCGAGGTCGGTCATGGTCTCGACATCCAGCCAGGCCGCAGGCACGGCAACGATCACATCCGCGCCCCCAAAGCCGAGGCGCCGCATCACGCTGACATCCCGGTCAAAGGCGCCGGCGAGATCATGCAGTAAATCCTCACCGGTGATTCCAACGTGCAGCTGTCCGGAGATCAGGCCTTCGGCAATCTCCCTTGCGGATAGCAGCATCACTTCTGCGTCGGGCAGACCTTTGAGCTCTGCACTATAGCCGCGGCCCCCGCCTTTCTGGCGCAACTTGAACCCGCTCGCCGTCAGCCAGGCTTCTGCATTGTCTTTCAATCGCCCCTTGGACGGGATCGCAATGGACAGTCGGCTCATGACGCAGCTCCTGTTGTTCGCGGCAGACGATGCGGCACCAGGATCCCGCCAATCGCGGTCGCATCGACTTGCCCGCCCGACAGATCCCGCAACAGCGAATCATATCGCCCCCCTGCGATGAAAGGCAGACTGATCGGGCCGCTCGCGTCCGGCGCGGTCACCTCGAAAACGAACCCGTCATAATAAGTGAAGCGCCGGCCGAATCGCGTCGCGAAGCGGGCACCCTCCATCAGGTTCTTATGCGCGCTCTCAACCAGTTTGCCGGTTCGCTCTGCGAACATCTGCAAGAGGTCGTCCAGGCCTGTGAGCTGATGATCCCTGGCGATGGTCTCCAGGGCCCCGGGCGCCTCGTCCATCGGCACATTCAGGGACAGAACCTGTTCGATCGCTGTTTTCTGCGCCGGGGTCAGCATCACCTCGCTCGATTGCGCACGCTCAAACAGGCGTTCGACAATTTCGTCTGCGCTGCGCTCGCCCACCGGGCGGACAGTTGTCATGGCGAAGATATCGTCGACAAATGCCGCGACGTCTTCGCGCGCCATACCGGACAGGCGCCCGGACAGGCCGCTGCGATTGCGCTCCTGCCCACTCAGATAAGCGCGCACCCCGCCTTCCTGCCGGAAGGCGCGTTTGAGGCCGGCGGTCACATCAGGCGCCAGATCCATCGCATCAACAAAAGCCGGAAAGACCGCAAGGTCGCCGAAACAAACGTTACCACTTGGAACACCGCAAGCGACGCTGGCGTCCGCCAGGACCTCAAACAGCCAGGCGTCTTCCGTGACACTGTTTGCGGCGCCGAACTTTTCCAGTCCGACCTGATCAAACTCAACCGGGGCATCGGGCAAGACCGGCAGTCGGAACACAGGGCCACGATACCGGCGCAGGGTTTCGCCGGTCACGCCACTCTGCCGCGCCCTCACTTCATCCTGTGCAACGACCAGCGTGAGATCAGGCCGCAAGGCCCATTCACGTCCGTCCTGATCAACGAAGGTACATATGCGATTGCGTACCGCTTCGCCCGACAGTTCGAGCGGCACCCGGGCGGGGATCAGGATGGGTGGTTCGACCAGATCGCCGCCAATGCCGGCAAGCGCCTGTGCGGCAGTGTCTGTGAGGGTCATTGGTCCGCCTCCACAATGGTACGAAGCCGGGCGACCATGTCTGCTCGCGGTGCTTCGAATTGTCCGGGTCGCGCTTCGCGATACGCTTCATTGCTCTCGATCGCTGCCGCCTGGCGGGCGCCTTCTTTCAGATCCTTGATCGTGACGACGCCTTTTTCAAGCTCGTCCGTCCCGACCATGACCACGGCAGGTGCGCGACGGCGGTCGGCATACTTCATTTGCGGCCGCATGCTCGAACTGCCCATATAGGCCTCCGCGCGCAAGCCGGCGCTGCGCAATTCGGTGGCCAGTTGCAAGGCAATAGCGGGATTGTCGCGATCCATGTTCAAAACCACGACCGGTCCATTCAGGTCGTCAATGTCACCGCGAATGGAAAAGGCCGCCGCCAGCCGGCTGACACCAACCGAGAATCCTGTCGCGGGAATTCGCTCGCCCGTGAAGCGAGCAACCAGATCATCATAGCGCCCGCCGCCGCCGACCGATCCGATCCGGACGGTATTTCCGGCTTCGTCCCGGGTCTCTTTCAACAGCTCCGCCTCATAGACGGGCCCAGTATAATATTCGAGCCCGCGCACAATGGAGGGATCAAACTGGACGTCGGCTTCCGGCGTCGACAGCGCCGCGAGGGCCAGAGATATTTGTTCAAGTTCGGCAAGCCCGGCGTGCGCTTCCTCGCCGGTGCCCACCGCCTGGCCGAGCGCTTCAAGCGTCTCGCTGCGCGTCGCGCGCCCGGCTTCGGCAAAGGCGAGCACACGCTTCACCGCTGCCGCATCCAGTCCCGCGCCCTTGGTAAAGTCGCCGCTTTCGTCCATACGCCCAGCGCCCAGTAAATCCGCCACCCCGGACGGGCCGAACTTGTCCAGCTTGTCGAGCGCCCGCAAAATGGTGAGGCGCACGGTGTCATCATTGGCACCCACATCCGCGAGCACGGCATTCAGCAATCGCCTCGTGTTAACGCGGACCACGAATTCACCATTGACCGCGCCGGCCGCACGCATGGCTTCGGCCGCCATGGCGATCATTTCAGCATCAGCATGTGCTCCGGCCGCCCCAACCGTATCCGCATCACATTGCAGGAATTCGCGAAACCGCCCCGGGCCCGGCTTCTCATTGCGCCAGACGGGTCCCGCCGCATAGCGCCGAAACGGCTTGGGCAGGGTTTGCCAATTCTCCGCCGCGAACCGTGCCAGCGGTGCGGTCAAATCATAACGCAGGCTCATCCACTGATCGTCATCATCCTGAAGCGCGAAGACCCCCGCATTCGGCCGGTCCTGATCCGGAAGAAACTTGCCCAGTGCGTCGGCAAATTCGAACGCACCGGTGTCGAGCCCTTCAAAGCCCCAGCGCCGATAGACCGCGGTAATCCGTTCGATCATCGCCTTCTCGGCCTCGATCAAACCTTCTCGCTTGTCCGGAAAGCCCCGGGGCTTGCGCGCCAGGTCGATCGGTTTTGACTTCTTTTGTTTGCCCATGGGATGGCCTTTATCTTGGGTCGCGCTCCGCATAGACGAAGCTGCTGAAACTGTGAAGGTTTGGATGCCGGGGCTGGGATCGAACCAGCATTGACCGAATCAAAGTCGGTTGTCCTACCATTAGACGACCCGGCAGGGGTCGGATCGATGGACACATCACGTTTCAGGTCATTTTGACTGGAAGGGCTGAAAACTTGAGGCGCACCGAGATCATTCGCGCCTCATCGGGGGCGCGTCAGGTCTGTGGATGGAGATGATGCAAAATCGTTTTCATGGCGGGGCGAGTATACAAACAGAGCTGCTACGTCAAGCGACCGTTTCCAAACATGGACAATTCCCAAACGCATTCCAAAAAATTTCGCGATCGGATCAACGCTATTTTATCGCGCTACGCCTAGAAGTAGAATTATTGAAAGGGCGGTTGGATTGAAACCCATTTTCTCTTTGTTCAGCGGCATCATCCCAAAGACCAAATGGGTGCGGGATGATGGCAGCTTTATTCTGTCGACGACGGACATCCACCGTCGGCGCATGGTCTTTGTATCCTGTTTCGCACTGATCATGACGGCCGGATACACGGCACTGCAATTTTATCATGTCGGTCTTGAGAATACCGCCGCCTTGAATCTGACCACGGGTGTACTTGGCTGTCTGTTTGCGATCATTGCGCTCAAGGTCAGCTTGTGGAGCGCCAGGCCGCGCCCCTATATCCGTTTCCTGCTCCTCGGCTTTTCCACGCTCCTATGGGCCGAAATTTACTATGCAGGAGGGATCACGGGATACCATATTGGCATCCTTCCCATCCTGCCTGTCGTCGCTGCGATCTTGCTGGATGGGCGCGATACCGTCTCGTTTACTCTGTTAAATGTCGTCATTGTCGCTGCGATCGCCGTGTTTACCTATACGGGCGGTCAGCTGCCGCCGTTCGAGATTTCTGCAAAGTCCGACATATTGATGTCCGCCTTCATCATCATGATCTCGGTCCTCGGCTGTGGATCAGCTGCGATCATGCTGGTGCAGCAAAGCGAAAAGGTGAACCGACAATTGCTCGATCTGGTGGAGTACCAGTCACATCTCGCCGCGCATGACCATTTGAGCGGCCTGGGCAATCGCATCCGCCTGCAAGAACGCTTCGAACGGGTGCAGGATGGCGAGTCGTTTGATATCCTGCTGATCGATCTGGACGGCTTCAAATCCGTCAATGACACGCACGGTCACAATGCCGGTGACTTCCTGATCAAGGCCCTGTCGGAGCGGTTGCGCGAAGTCACAGATGATCATGACCTGCTCGTCCGTCTAGGCGGCGACGAGTTCGTCATCCTGCTTGAGGAAGTCGATGGAACACTGGGCAGCGTGCGTAAATATGCCGAATACCTGATCGACATTATCAGCCGCCCGTATCGCTGGGAACAGACCGTGCTCCGCGTCTCGGCGTCGATCGGTCATGCCCGCTATCCCGATCATGGCGGCTCGCCGAGCAAGGTGCTGAGCCTCGCGGACAAGGCCCTGTATCAGGCCAAGGATGCCGGCAAGCGTCAGTGCATCACCTATGGCACAGAAGCCTGTCCAAAATCCAATCGCCGGGCCCAGCCCTCAGGGCAGCGACCTGAAACAAAACGCAAAATTGCCGCATTCACTGCAAATCTGCGCCAAAAAACCGTTTAAGAGTGGATAATCATCCGAGCCGGGGCTTCCGGCGGCACACGAACCGTGGTTCAACAGCCGACAGACGATAGCCCGGGCGAGGATCGGGTTTTGAAGCAAAGGGCTGCAGGATGACAACACTGGCTTTGGTTGATGACGACGAGAATATTGTCGCCTCGCTGAAAATCTTCTTTGAAGCAGAAGGCTACCAGGTGCGTACCTATCATGATGGATTGACCGCACTCGGCGCGCTGACGGATAGCCCGCCGGATCTCGCAATCCTGGATGTCAAAATGCCAAAAATGGATGGCATGGAATTGCTCAAGCGCCTGCGCCAGACCTCCGAGCTGCCGGTCATATTTCTGACGTCCAAGGATGAAGAGATTGATGAAGTCATTGGCTTCAATATCGGCGCTGATGATTTTGTGCGTAAGCCATGTTCGAACCGTCTTCTGTCCGAACGTGTGAAAGCGGTTCTGCGCCGGTCACGCTCAGCCGATTCCAGCCCGGAAGAAGGCGACGTGAAACCGATTGTCCGCGGACGTCTGACGCTCGATCCTAACCGGCATTCCTGCTCATGGGATGGCCATCCGGTGCGCCTGACGGTGACGGAGTTCCTGATTCTGCAAGCGCTGGCGCAGCGTCCCGGTTATGTGAAGTCTCGAGACAATCTGATGGATGCGGCCTATGATGATCAGATCTATGTGGATGACCGGACGATAGACAGCCACATTAAGCGGCTGCGCAAGAAGTTCCGCGAAAGCGACAAAGAATTTGATGCGATCGAAACGCTATATGGCGTCGGCTATCGCTATAATGAAAGCTAGACTTCAATTTTGTGGGGGAATTATGAAAACCAGGATCACCGCCTTCGGGCTCACACTCATGCTCGCAGCCTGCGGGACGGAAACCGAGATTGTCGACCCTTATGCCGATCTCGCGCAGGATGAGATGCTCGTCCGTTTCGAAGCCAATGCCGAGATTCCGGACGGCCAATGCAATCCGAATGTGCATTATGCGATGCGGACAACCGAAGAGTTCATTCTGCTGAATGCCAATTACGAAGTCGTGGATCAGAACCTGACCGGATCCGGCACCAGCCTCGTCAATGAGGAAGATAGCGGCGTCGCACGGAGGACGATCGAACTCAACATGTTCGATCCGTATCCTGTGGCTTGTTCCGATCTACAGATCCGCGTCCAGGAATTCACCTGTCGGACAGAAGACGACGCGGATAGCGCTCCGTGCCCGTCGCCGAAGTTTGAGGGCACAGAAATGTTTGGCAGCTTTGAAGGCTTGCCGAATTACTAGTTGGCAAGTTGCAACCAGGCACGAGCCGCCGCCAAAGCGGACTTGATGTCTTCTTTGTCGAGCAAGTCGGCCATTTCCTGACGACAGACTTTTGCGTCGTCATAGCCTTTGAGCACTGCCAGGTTGAACCATTTATGCGCAGCGATCAGGTCCTGTTCGCAATCAACGCCTTCTGAATACGCGAGTCCCACGCGGTATAGCTCTTCACCTGTTGCGGTTTCCGAGACCAGACCGGTCTCAGGCGCAATATCGGTTGCCAGATCTGAATATGGCATCTTCTTATTCCTCTCAGTTGTCGAGAGGTGCCCAGCCAGGTTTTCCTGGTCCGGGACACCCACCATCACAGCCACCAATACCTCGGCGACAGGCGTGAGATTGCCGGACAGGCTTTGCATTAAGGTTAACGCCTAATGCTCTGAAATGGCAGTGTATTAACAAAATGAGGGCGGGCGATTAACCTTCAGGGCAGATTCCGGGTTTGGCGGATGAAAACCTGCTTTTTTTCGCTTCCGACATTACCAAAAAGCCAGAAACGCCAAATTCTCATGCCCTTCATGCGAAAAACTCCGAGTGCGTTTCGAGATTTCTTTTCAAAGCAAGATCGCATCCCGCGCGCGTTCCTGTTAGATCGCGCCTATGTTGAATCGACTTCCCCCCCTGAATGCGATCAAGGCGTTTCATGCCGCCTCCCGGCATTTGAACTTCTCCCGGGCGGCAGAAGAGCTGGGTGTGACTCAAGGGGCCGTCAGCAAACAGATTCATGCCCTCGAGGATTTTATCGGCGCGAAACTGTTCGAACGCCATGCCAATGGTCTGGAACTCACGGCCGAAGGACAGTCGCTCAAGAATACGACCTTGCCCGCCTTTGACATGCTGATCTCAGGCTTTTCGCGGTTTGAGCGCCGGGAACCGCGATCTCAGAAAATCCGCATCTCGACCCTGGCCTCCTTCGCGTCCAGCGCATTGGCACCAAGGCTGGATCGACTGGAGGGCGCATTTCCGCAAGTCGAGCTCGAATTCCTAACCTCCGATCGTCTGATTGATCATGCCAAGGAAGAAGTTGATTTCAGCATCCGTTACGGCCAGGGAGTCGCTGAGGACATGGTCTGTGAACCGATCAGCTCCGCCGATCTCATCCCGGTGATGCATCCTACATATGATATCAAGTCGGGCTCCGTGCGACTGTTGCAAGTGTTCAATGTCGATGAGTGGCAGACCTGGGCGAATGAGCGCGGTGATGAATTGACCCGGTCTAACCGCAAAGTGATCGTGCAGGAATTCCTGGTCGCCCTGAACGCCGTCCTGAATGGCCAGGGCATCGCCCTGCTGCCAGAATTGATTGTTCGCGATCATCTCGTAAATGGCCGCCTGATCCGGTTTGGCGAACCATTGCGCGATTGGCGCTATCATTATTACATCGCCATGCTGCCGCGAGCCCCGCGTCGACGCTATGTGGCATCGATCATCGATTGGCTGAAACACGATATTGCGGACACCTACCCCGCCTGATCCTGCCCTGAGATAAACTCATACCAGCACGTCGAAAGGCGCGATTCCGGTCATGCCCGGACTGTGACATCTGACGGTTCGCTCGTGACGAGCCAAACTAAGGAGAAAGTCATGAAACAACATTTGAAAGTCTTGGCCCTGTGTGCGGGCATGATGATGACCCTGCCTGGCGCCAGCGCGTTGAATGAAGTGCCGATGCAGGTGGCATTCAAATATGATCCCGCTGCACCCGCGTCCCAAACCTATCGCCGGGCAGAACGCACCGCCACCAAGGCCTGCGGACTGTATGGGCGGGTGTCGCCCATCAGACAATCGCTGATGCGAACCTGTGTCCGTCCGCTGGTCGAAGAGTTTGTGATCGCGACGGGTGATTCCGATCTGATCGCGCATCACGAAAACAGAACAGGGCGGAAAGTCGGCAATTTCTCATTCGTTGCCAACTGATCCCACCTGAGTGCCGGGCTTGAATCCTCTCAGCCCGGCACGATGGCGGCAATCAGGCGCGGACCAGGGGCGGCGATCGCCTCTGCCAGCGCTGCGTCAAAGTCTTCCGCTGTCGCGGTCTCAATCGCCGATACACCCATGCTCTCTGCCAGCTGCACCCAATTGATGTCGGGGCCTCCAATGGACAACATGTCCTTGGCCGTCGGCCCAGGGTTTCCCGCGCCGGTGCGATAGAGTTCAATATTCAAAATGCGATAAGAGTGATTCACGAAGACAATCGTGGTTACGTCCGCGCCTTCGCGCGCCATGCTCCAGAGCGCCTGATTGGTATACATGCCAGCGCCATCGCCAGACAGGCAGATGACCTTCCGATCCGGCGCCGCGATTGCCGCACCCAGAGCCAGGGGCATGCCCTGCCCAATGGCGCCCCCAGTCAGCATCATCCAGTCATGCGGTCGTGCATTCTGGGTAGGCAGGTAGGACATTAATCCATTCGATACGCCATCATCCGAGACCAGCGCCTGATCCGGCATATGACGGGCCAGGCTTTGTCCGACGCTTTGCGCCGTCAGCTCGCCGGTTGGCAGGTCCGGCACGCGCAGCGCTTCGGGCGCAGCGGCATCGCTCGCGCCCAGCGCATCAGCGAGCGCGGTCAGAGTCGCGGCGCTGTCTGAACTGGCATCCCCGAGATCGAGCACGTCGCATCCGTCCGGCACCAGAAGGCTTGGCTTGCCAGGATAAGAGAAGAAGGCAACCGGTGCACTCGTTCCGGCCAGGATCATCAAGTCCGAGCCTTCCAGGTCCGCCATCGCCCCTTCGGCAAAATACTGCATTCGCTCAGGCGCGAACACGCCGGCCCCGCGGCGCATCTTGGGATAGAACGTATCCGTCATGACCCGAATACCGGCCGCTTTCAAACGCGCGGCCGCCTGGAGACCGGACTCATTAAGCGCGGTGCCATTGATCAGGAGAAGCGGATGATCGGCGCTTGCGATCGCGGCCTTGGCCGCCTCGATCTGGTCTGGCGAAACGGTTCGTAATGGCGCAGGGTCGATCAGCGCGCCTGTGACGCCGCCGTCCATCCAGGCACTGTCGGCCGGCAGAATAAGCGAGACAGGTCCTGGCTTCGGGCCGTAGCTCGCGGCAAAGGCTTCCGCCGCCAGCTTTCCCGTATCCCCCACCTTGTCGGCGGACTTGATCCAGAGCGAGTTCGGGCCCGCCAGGCCGCGAATATCTGATGTCAGCGGCGCGTCATATTTCAGATGGGGGACGGCATGATCGCCAATCACATTGACCATGGGGGTTCGCGCACGCCCGGCATTATGAATGTTCGCCCCGGCATTGAGATAGCCTGCGCCGAGATGTAGCAGCGTCATGGCCGGGATCCCCGATACGCGCGCATATCCATCTGCGGCGCCAGTCGCGACCCCTTCGAACAGACACAGGACCGAACGGATTCGCGGCTCGCCATCCAGGGCTGTAACCAGATGCATTTCAGATGTTCCGGGATTGGCAAAACAGGCCGAAACGCCATGATCCGCAAGAGTTGCCACCAATGCCTCTGCGCCGGTCATTTTATCTGACGGTCCGTCATCCATATCCTCGCCTCCTCCTCGATTGTGTTTTCGTCTGTCTAGCGGGCATCCCGACCAAAAAACAAGCCGCAATACAAGAAAGGACGACTGTTCGCACGAAGCGCTCAATCGTCCTGTCAGGGTCCGTAGACAAGCCACAAAGGGGATATGGCTGCAGAGGAGATAGAACTCTCACTCCGCAGGAGCAATATCTGACCCCGCGGTATGAAATTCAAGTCTACGTTGCGCAGAAAATGGTAATTGCTGTGTATTGGTGTGTTACAGAATTATGACATCGCTCGGATGACTTGTGTCATACAGTTTGGAAACCTCTTGCGCGCGCAAGGTTTGAGCCTTGTTTTGATTGATATATCCCTTCTCGGTAATCTCTCCGGCATCCGCTTGAGGCGGGGTCGGTTGCAACACGATGCGGGCAATACGGCTGGCGGGGTTTGGCGAATGCGCATTATGACGCTCCAATCCGGACCGGACCGCGTCGACCACTTTTGGATGGTGGATCAGCTCGGCCATCGGTAACGCGGCATCGACCAGGCGCTGGCAATACCCTTCATTGATGAAACCAAGCAAGCAGACCTCATTCTGATTCAGGCCGCAGACCACCGCGTCGGCAAGCGCGCCATTGACGGCTTCGACAGCCTGCACCCGAAGCTTGCCGGCTGAGACCCAGCTGCCATTGGCCAGTTTGAATTCTTCTGCGGTGCGACCGTCAAAGGCAAGGCCTTTCTCGGGACGGTCCAGATCGACGAACCGCACCGCATCGCCGAGTCGATAGAACCCTTCTTCGTCAAAGGCGGCCCGAGTCTTTTCTTCATTGCGATAATAGCCCGGCGTGACATTGACGCCTTTGACCCGTAGCTCCAACTTGTCGCCGGCGGGAACGAGCTTGAATGTGTTGCCCGGCAGGGGCAGTCCGATCAGGCCCATCGTGTCATTCGGCCAGTGGACATTGCTGGCCGTGGGCGAGGTCTCGGTCGCACCATAGCCGGCCGATAAGGAGATCCGTGTGCCGGTGACACGCACCGCGACGGCCTGGATTCGCTCATATATATCTTGGCCCATAGCCGCGCCGCCATAGGCCATGGAACATATGCGCTTGAAGAACGTCTCTGCCAACGCTTCATCGCGTTCAAATTCTGTTGCGAGCGCGGCCCATGCCGCCGGCACGGTTGTATGCTGCGTGGTCGACACGTCTTTCATGTTTCGGATCATTTCGGGAAGCCGCGCCGGCGTCGGTGCGCCCCAGTCAAGATAAAGGGTTCCGCCCCAATCCGTCATATTGTGCAGGATCGCGTTGGCGCCATAGGTGTGGCTCCAGGGCAGAAAATTGCACATGACCTGAACCTCACCCGTCACTTGGGCTAGCATTTTCTCGTCCCAGACCGATCGGATCATCTTGGCGTTGGCCGCGACCATCCCGTGCGTATTGATCACGGCTTTCGGCTCACCGGTCGATCCGGAGGTCAGCATGAATTTCGCGATGGTTTCTGGCGTCAACCGGTCATAAGCCTCGGCGACAGAATTGCCGCCTGGCGCCGCAAATGCGTCAATTGACTGGCTCTGATATCCGGTCGGCGCATTTCGCGAATATAGGATCAGTCGATCTCCGACCGCCATGCCGTCCAGGCCGCGCTGATATTCGGCGCCGTCCTCAACATAGATGAATTTGGGCGCGACCAGATCGTCGACATAATTGAGCCGGGCAAAATCCTGACTGCGCAAGGCATAGGCAGGCGTCACAGGCACGCCCGGAAGTCCAGCCAGCATCGCGCCATACATCACCACGGCATGATCAATCGTGTTGCGCGACAGGATCATGACCGGCGCATCGGCGCCGGCATTCAAAAAGCCTTGCGCCATGGCCTGAACCCGTTGCCAGGCCTCGGAATAGGAGATTTCCTGCCAGCCCTCGCGACGGGGGTCGACGGGATCGCGCTGTGCCAGCCAGGTCCGGTCCGGGGTCTGTTCGGCCCAATGCCTCAATGGCCACAACATGTGCCGCGGGAAATCTTTCAGGGGCTGCCCATTATCAAGCAGGATCGTGCCGTCCGCGCGGCGGTCCACGTTCAGTTTCTGCGGCAGATAGGGCACGTCCCGAAACGGGATATGACTTGTCTCACTCATCGTCGCGCTTGCGCCTCTTATTCCTTCTGCTTGTTTCTCCACATGCCCGGGCAGCTTCGTCAAGCTTGCCGCCGGGACCGCCAGTACACCTGGCACCACATGGCAACCGCGCGCCTGCTTTTGTGATCTCAATTCGGTGTGAGCGACTGTGATCGCTGTTTGATCAGACGTTAAGTGCGCCGCCGGACGAGCCGGCATAGGTCGGGAGGGTCGAAAACAAACATAACGACAAGAAGGACTTTCCGATCATGTCTCGCCTCACCCTTGCGGCCCTCGCCGTTTCCTCCGCCCTGACCCTGCCTGCCTTTGCCCAGGATGATGATGGCTGGTACGTGTCCGGCTTTGTCGGCGCCGGCTTCGCCAATGATGCCGACCTGCGCGGCACTCAGAACCCTGTTGCCGGCGCACCCGGCACCGTTGGCGACCCCGCCCGCGTCCAGGCAGAATTTGACAGCGACAGCACAATCGGCGTGGCCCTTGGCTACAAGACACCTTGGGAATTCTTCGGCCTGTTCAACACCCGGCTGGAGCTCGAATATTCGACCCTCAGCGTCGATGTCAGCGATGGCAGCTTCAATGGCGGCAACCAGTCCTTTGGCGGTGACGCCGATATCGATTTCTTCCTGATCAATAATTATAGCGACATCATCTGGGACGATAATCAGACGCTGATCCCATATGTTGGCGGCGGCCTGGGCATCGCAAATGTTGATGCCAACATTCTCTATGCGGGTGGCGGCGCCGTGGATCCAAACTTCGTCGTGACCGGCGAGGATAGCGGTTTGGCCAGCACGTTTGCCGGTGGCCTGACCTGGCTCACCGGAACGCCCTGGGAAGTCTATGGCGAGGCCCGCTACTACCAGATCCGCGATCTGGAGTTTGACCGCCGCTTTATCGGCAATGGCGAAAACCTGTTCAATGCCGAGGTCGATGACGATTTTGATGGCACCAGTCTGACGATTGGTGCGCGCTACAAGTTCTAAGAGATCACCTTTCCCCTCTGGATCTCTTGGATCTCGGTCCAGCGGCGACCTCCCTCCTGCCGCTGGACCTTTTTCTTTTGTAGCGGATGACAAGCGCCGCGGTGCGACCTAAATGCCGTGGCATGACGTCTCCGTTTGTATATTTGCAGCATCGCGCCGTTCTTTCCTTGCAAGGCCCGGATACGATAACCTTGCTCGAACGTCTGGTGACCAATGCCACCGATAACTGGGCGCCCGGCACGACGCGCTATGGCGCCCTGCTGACGCCGCAAGGCAAGATCCTGTCCGACTATCTGGCCATCCGGATCGAGGATGGCGTCTTGCTGGATACCGCGGCGGAGCATGTCGACGATCTCGCCAAACGCATGAAAATGTTCCGCCTGCGCAGCCAGGTCGAGATTGAAAAACTGGAAGATGTGTTTGTCATCGCCGGCACGGAGCCGGCGTCTGAAGGCTTACGACCGATTTCCGGTGCGCAGCATGTCTATCTTGACCCGCGCTATCCGGGCGGACGGTTGCGCGGTCTCGCGACCCGGGAAAGCTGGGCCGCCTGGTTTGGCTATCATCCAGCGGAATGGTCGCGCCCGATGAGTGAGTATCATACCGATCGCATCACCCATGGCATTCCCGAACAGGGTTTCGATTTTGGCGCTGCGGACGTCTTTCCAGCCGATATCAACATGGATGTGCTGGGCGGAGTTGCGCTGAACAAAGGCTGTTTTGTCGGGCAGGAAGTTGTTAGCCGCATGCACCGGCGCGGAACCATCCGCAAGCGCACCTTGCCGATTATCGCGACGACGGACACCACGCTCACGCCCGGCGACGATCTTCTGGCCCCCGCCCCGGTCGGAACCTTGACCAGTTGCGAAGCGGAAAACGGTCTTGCCCGCATGCGTGTTGATCGCTGGCTGAAGGCAACGTCTGATGGCCATGCTGTGACGCTTAATGAAACCCCTGTCACAATTGCAAAACCCGATTGGCTTGTCGCCGAAGTCGAGGCTATGAAATAAGCATGACAAATCAAGTGCCTTGCGCCTGGGCGCCGATGGATGACCCGCTTTACCGGGCCTATCACGACGAAGAATGGGGAGTCCCGGAATACGATTCGCGCGCCTTGTGGGAGAAACTGCAACTGGATGGCATGCAAGCGGGTCTCGCCTGGATCACCATCTTGCGTAAGCGCGAAACCATGCGTGAGGAATTTGACGAATTTGATCCAGAGAGGATTGCGCGTTGGGATCAGCGGCGCATCGACAAGGCGCTGACCAATCCCGGCATTATTCGCAGCCCGAAAAAAATAGAATCGTGTATCGGCAATGCCCGCGCCTTCCTCGATGGCTTTGATCAGGGCGAGGATTTTTCAGAATTCTGCTGGGACTTTGTCGACCACAAACCCATTCTCGGCCATTTGAAATACTATCGTGATGGACCGACCAAGACGGATATTTCAGAGGCCTGTTCAAAGGCCTTGAAGAAGCGGGGCCACAAATTTGTTGGCCCGACGATCGTCTATGCTTGGATGCAAGCATGCGGTCTGTACAATGATCATGAAGTCGACTGTCCGCGATTCAAACAAGTTCAGGAGCTTGCCCGATGAAACCCCTTCTCGCCCTCGCCGCCGCCCTTGGCGTTTTGACCGCCTGCGTCAGCAATACGGAATTTGACCGGGACCGCGCCTATTCGAAATGCGAATCGATCAGTGATGAATCTAGCCGCAATCGCTGTATCGCCGACGCCATCCAGGATGCGGAGCGCGAACGCCACAAAGACGCGGCACGGTTGGAACAGTTGGAAGACAATGCCGAACGCCGCGAACTGGGACGCGAAATTGCCGGCGCGGAAGATGGCTGACGCACCGCGGCGCCCTGGCCAATACGCTGCCGTTGCCGCTTGCCTGGGCCGCGAGGATATTATCGACCCGGTCTATCCGGTCGCTTTCAAACCCGGAAACGGCGCCTTTTGTTCACCTGACCTGGACAAGAAGGAATGCCGCCAGTTTCTGGAAACAGCAAACGAGCCGCGCGCGCCCGCGTCCTGATTTCCTGCAGATTCACCGCGCGTAACGGCTCGACGCCCGTCTTTCCGCGCCCTAATAGTTTTGCGGTGAAGAAGATAACCGCAAACGCGGTCCGAAGAGGCGCCCCATGAATACCCCCGTCATTTCAGCCACTGGTCTCTGGACTCCCGCCGAGTCCGTCTCGAACGAGGAATTGGTGGCGAGCTTCAACGCCTGGGCAGACAAATGGAACCGGGAACATGCCGCCGACATCGAGGCCGGCACCGTCGAGGCAAAGACCCATTCCAGCGTCGAGTTCATTGAAAAGGCCTCCGGCATTAAATCGCGTTTTGTCGTCAACAAGTCCGGCATTGTCGATCCCGACACGATGCGCCCGGACATTCCGGAACGGTCGAATGAAGAGATCTCGGTGCTCGCGGAAATTGCTGTCAATGCGGCCCGCATGGCGCTCGAGACTGCGGGACGCGATCCGAAAGATGTCGATGCCGTGCTTTGCGCCGCCTCCAATATGCAGCGCGGCTATCCGGCTATGGCCGTCGAGATTCAGGACGCGCTCGGTGTGGAGGGCTTTGGCTTTGACATGAATGTGGCTTGCTCTTCGGCGACGTTCGGGATTCAGACCGGCGCCGATTTTGTGCGCTCCGGCAGCGCCAAATCCGTCCTGATGGTCAATCCTGAAATCTGCTCCGGACATTTGAATTTCACGGATCGCGATAGCCATTTCATTTTCGGCGATGTCGCGACCGCGGTGCTGATCGAGAATGAAGACATTGCGCCAGCAGCGCATTGGAAAATTCTCGGCACCAGTCTCAAAACGCAATTCTCCAACAATATCCGCAACAATTTCGGATTCCTCAATCGCTGCGCCCCGGACGGGATCGGCGCGGAGGACAAGCTGTTCGTCCAGGAAGGGCGCAAAGTGTTCAAGGAAGTCGTGCCTATGGTGGCCAGAATGATCCTGGCCGAACTGGACCGGCTTGATCTCGACGCCCCGCATTTGCGCCGCATGTGGCTGCATCAGGCGAATGCCAATATGAACCGCCTGATCGCATCAAAAGTCCTTGGCCGCGAAGCGACAGCGGATGAGAGCCCGACCGTGCTCGACACCTACGCCAATACGAGCTCCGCCGGATCGATCATCGCCTTTCACAAGCACAGTGCAGACATGCAAGCCGGTGACAAAGGCCTGATCTGTTCGTTCGGAGCGGGCTATTCAGCTGGCACCGTCTTCGTCGAGAAAGCCGCCTAAACGATGCCCGCAAGCTCGTCTTGCATCTGCGCATGGTCCACCTGATGCGGCTGGCGACCATAAAGTAAAAGCAGTGACACGAAGGCAATGCTCGTCGCCTGCGATGAAAACAGTTCCAGCATCAGCGCAAAAAACCAGGCGGGAAGACTCTGTGCCCGGCGCGCATCTGACCCGATGGTGACTGCCTGTCGAAGCTCCGCACGCGCGGTCGCGATATTCTGCTCCAGGACCGCGCGTCGTTCCGCCAGACCCAACTCGTTCTGAGCGTCCCGATACGGTTTCTGATGCGTCCGGCCGGCGGCTTCCACACCGGCCAGGTAAGCTTTCAACCCGTCAATCGATCGCGTGTCGGCCGGAATGCCTTCCAGCTGCCGAGTCCAGTCGGCAATCTCGGTTTCGGTCAAGGCGCGCAAATCATTAGCGCTTTGCCATTTCACCGCCTGACCCTGTTCATTATTCACCATATAGAGCGTCGTGCCGGCAATGCTGGTCCCCGCGCCTGCGAGCGCGAAGACCAGCGCCCGCAACGCCTCCCCCCGGCGGTGCCCCGACAGGTGCCACCAGAAAAAGGTGAACCCGCCAAACGAACAGATCGACGCAATCACGCCGCTCCAACCCCAGACCCGCGCCTGGCCAGGTTCGCTGACACCAAGACTGAAGGCCTGGAAATTTGCAAACCCAGACAGCGCCGCCGCCGCCAGCCCCGCGCCCAGAAAGACCAGCGCGAGCAGCGTGATGATGATCCGTTCTCCAGTAACACCGGAGGCTTCGGAACGCTTTGTTCCGGACGCGTTATCGGTTGCCCGGTCGCCATCATCAACCAGCTCGGCAATCAATGGCGTCGGGTCAGCCTGTGCCGGGATGGCTGGCTCGCGCTCCGGGACCAGCTCCAGATCGGGTCGCGGCAAGCGCGGCTGAATGGGAATAATCTCTGCCTCGGAAAACGGCTCATGATTCCACTCACCCGCTTCGACTTTTTCGCGCAGATAGGCCAGGAGCGGACCTTGCGTGCCGCAGGCCGCACAATGAACCTGCCCTCGCGCGAGTGAGAGCTTCAGCCCATTGTGCGCGCCGCATCCCGGACAGTCTTCAAATGCCTGTCCGCGATCATCGAAGGCATCTTCCAGCCCCGCCTGCCGCAACGCCTCATCAAGCACATCGGATGTGGTGGTTATCGCGCTCATGCCCGCCCTGTTCCGTCTATTTGTACATTATTTGTTCGTATTATGTTTCTTTTTTGCGCTCGTCAACCACGACGTTGACGTCAACGCAAACATTTTAACTCGACGGCAAGTTGATCGCGGCATATACGTCATACTATGACACGTCTTCGCACTCGCACCCCCGCAACCGGAAAACGTCGCCTGCATCGGCGCAGATGGCGTCAGCCCGACGCTGTAAAACCTTCAAAAGAGGATCTGGTTCAGGCCGCTGCTGAAGAAGCGCAATTGAATGGCAAGAGCCTGACGGCCATTCGTAAACATGTGCTGACCCTGCTACTGGATGCGAAACGCCCGCTCACGGCATATGAAGTGCTGGCCTCGCTGGACGGGGTCGGATCCGTATCGCCGCCGACGGCCTATCGTGCGCTGGACTTCCTGGTCTCACTTGGATTTGTCACGCGCGTCGAAAGTCTAAATGCCTATTTCGCCCTGGATCTGGGCCCAAGCGATGTCCCGCTTGCCCTTTTTGTTTGCGAAAAGTGCGGACAGGCGCATGAATTGTCGGCCAGCGACGCCGTGGTCAGCCTGATTTCCGCGGCGGATGAAGAAGGGTTCGGGGTCAGCCATGCCTCGCTTGAAGTGCGCGGAGATTGCCGCGGCAAGCTGGGCTGCAAGACATGGGCTGAAAGCATTGCCCCACCGGAGCGCCTAGGTGCGGTCGACAAGGACCGCCACAAATAGAGCCGGTTCATCATTGTCGACGGCCCAGGCATGATTGGTCGCCCGTTGAATCACCACATCGCCCGGCCCGATTACGGTTTCCTCCTTGTCGAGGATAAGGCGCACCCGTCCCTTCACGAGGATGATCGCGTCCAGCGTATGCGTTGTATGCATAGCCGGGTGTTTTGACGTATCCGGCTGATGGTCGCCGGCGCCGATGGCGACAAAAGCCTGACGGGTCAGATCGGCAATCATTTCCGGTGGCGCGCCTTCCGGCGTCGGCCCGGCGGTGAACCAGCGAATTTTCACTTTGCCACGATCCGGCGACAAGATGGGGGTGCCAGCGCCCTTGTCGTCACACGGTTGCGCATCGAGCGGGCCGGACGCTTCATCGTGCCAGATTTCCAGCAGGCCGCCCAGATCACCCGTCCGAAACTCGTCCGCGGGGCCACCATCAATCATGATATGCGACTTGCCATCTGCATCATTGGCGGTCACCACCCGGCGCAGCCCGGACAGCATGTCCTCCATCTTGCTCATATGTTTCCTCCACTTGATCAGCCAGTTCATCCGGCTTTCGTCATCTAAGACATATTTTCACGGAAACAGCGAGCAGACTTGACGAAGACCCGTCGTTTTCGCTATCCGCCGCGCGTAACGGAGACTTTATGTTCAACCTGTCCGAGACCCGGTAAAGGCCCTCAGGCGGTCCAATATCGCCGCGGGGCCAGAAACAGATCATAGCTCTGATCCAGTGCATGGATCAGTCTGTTTCAATGCGTGCCAGGCACGCTTCATCGGACGTTCAAAACCATGGATATCTCTCGCGCTGAACAGCGCATCCTTCACTTGCTGGCGCAAGGCGGGCGAATTGAAATCGAACGCAATGACCGTCGCAAAATCCACCGGGTCATCATTATCAATCGAGACGGCTGGCGCGCGCCAGGCCTCGATTTGCGCCTTTTTCGCAAATTGAAACGCCGCCGCGCCATCGCCTCCAGACAAGGTCAGCCTTATCGCATCACGCGGCGCGGGCTGGAACTGGTACGGTCGGAGGTTGATAATCGCTAGATTGAGGCGGGAGAGTCGCGAAAAATCGTGACTCTCCCGTCACACTTCAAAAGATTGCAGAGATTTGATCAGATCAGGACTTTCCGGATTTGCGAACGAGTCTTAACAACTTGGTAGGCGACCTGTTCGCATACTGACATTACCAGATATTGGAGGCCTTCAGAATGATTCCTCGCTCAGTCGCGATTCCGAAAACTTGGACCACGTTCAACTTTGCGAGTTTCTTCTCGGCCTTTCTGTATCCTGCGCTGGGCCTGGCCATGCTGGTCACCATGATCGTGCTGGGCCTGGCCATCTCCGGGCTAACCCTGCGCTGGTATTACTTGCCACTTGGCATCGGCATCGTGGCATTGTCCATCTTCGTCTGCAACGCTGGCATTGGCCCGTTACACCGCATCATGCAGCACAAGGCCGGCGAGCTGAAAGCGCCCGGTCAAATTGTTACGATGATCAATCTCATGATTGCCATGCAGGGCACGGTCCGCGACTGGGTCAATTATCACAGTCAGCACCATCGTTTCTCCGACAAGCCTGGCGATCCGCATAATCCATTCGAGTCCAAACGCTGGGCCTGGGTCGGCTGGATTATCTGGCGCGACGCCAAGGACATGATGCGTCCCATGCCGATGTGGCTTAAGAAGAAGCCGATCGTGGTCTGGATGGACCAGTGCTACAATTCACTGTCGCTGATCCTGCACTTGGTGATCCCCGCGGCCATTTATCTGATTGTCTGGGCCGCAGGCGGTTCGCTGATCCTGACCGCGATCTGTCACGCCTGTTTCGTCATCGGCCGGGCCATTCAATTCCACGCCACCGTGTATGGCATTAATGTCCTCGGCCATTTGCCAACGCCCAAATGGGCCGACCATCTGATCGGCTTGCTGACCGGCGGCGAGGCCTTCCATGATCACCATCATGAAGAGCCGCAAAGCGCTCTGCACCGCCCGCGCAAGGGCCTTTGGAATCGGATTGTCGATTATAATGGCACCATCCTGCTGGCCTATGAGAAGCTCGGCTGGGTGAAAAACCTGAAGATCGCGCCTCAATTCGCCTGATCGGCCCGCCTGTCGCGACGACAAACTGGCACATCGCGCAAGTCCTATGCTTGTCTCTTTGCAAAAGACAAAGAGAGGATGCGCGATGCCGGATATTGCCAACGACCCGAGACTAGACCCACGTATCAAGGCCGCGCTCGCTTTGCTGCCGAGTCCGACCCAGGAAACGGATGTCGTCTCACGAGACGCCCAGCTGGCCGAAGCGAATACGCCTGAAGCCAAAGCCGCTGCCGAGCAGATCCGCATGGTGCTTGAAATGGCCGACAATGAAGCGCTGGCCCCGTCGACAGGTCTCGCGATCTCAGAACATGAATTTACGTCAAAGCCGGATGGCAATACGGTCAAGATCCGCTTCGTACGACCTGAAGGCGCAGACCCGGTACCTTGCGTCTATTATATTCATGGCGGCGGGATGATGAGCCTGTCCTGTTTTTACGGCAACTATCGCGCCTGGGCGAAAATCATCGCGGCCAATGGGGTCGCGGTCGCCATGGTCGATTTTCGCAATGCGCTGATTCCTTCATCGGCACCGGAAGTCGCGCCCTTCCCGGCGGGCTTGAACGATTGTGTCTCAGGCTTCCGTTGGCTGCACGCGCAAGCCGACACACTCGGCATTGATCCCGCCAAGATGGTCATCGCGGGCGAAAGCGGCGGTGGAAATCTGACTCTGGCAACCGGCCTGCAGCTCAAACAGGATGGCGACATGGGTCTGGTCAGCGGCCTTTATGCGCTTTGCCCCTACATTGCCGGGAAATGGCCGCAGGATGATTTGCCGTCTTCGATCGAGAATAATGGCATCCTGCTTGGGCTCCACAGCAATCGCGGCGCAATGGCCTATGGCATGGAGGCCTTTGAAGCAAAGAACCCGCTGGCCTGGCCGCTTTTTGCCAGCGAGGCGGATGTCAAAGGCCTACCGCGCACGATGATCAGTGTGAATGAGTGCGATCCGCTGCGCGATGAGGGCCTGGTCTTCTATCGCCGATTGCTGGCCGCAGGCGTGCCCGCCCGGTGCCGGGAAGTCCGTGGCACCTGCCATGGCGCTGAAATATTCGTCACCATGTGTCCGGATATTAGCGGTGATACGGCAGCGGATCTGGCCCGGTTCGCCAAGCAATAGTTGGCATCGGGCCTCGAAGTGCCCCATTCCGGAACAGGTTTGCAAACAGCCTCCTAACGTCTCATCGCGGGTTGCCTCCAATTTTCTTGAAAATTGTCGGATTGCTCTGAAACCGGCTTTAATGCGCATCCTGTATAACCCCACCATGGCTGCAGAAGCGGCTTGATGAACTGTAGAACAGTGGTGGAAAGAATGACGCAGAATGCACAATCCCTGAGCGTGCGCGGCCCGGATGGTCGCCCTCTGACGCTCCTAGACCTGCCAAAGCCTGGCATTACCCGTTGGGTGACCCGTCGCAAAGCCGAAGTTGTGGCGGCCGTTACGGGTGGCTTGCTCACCGAAGAAGAAGCCCTTCGTCGCTATGATCTTAGCGAAGAAGAGTTTTCCGGTTGGCGCGCACTTTACTCAAAGCATGGCCGCAAGGGCTTGCGGACGACGCGGGTGCAACAGTACCGCTAAGTCCGGCGGAGCTGGATAAAATCCAAATCCATTCGGGCCTTATCCCGAATGTTAAAGCGCCGTTTACGACGCCAGCCGTACACTCTGTGACGGAATGCCCGCTTATGCATCGGGCTTTGGTGTCGAGAGATGAGCGTAAAAGACAGATCGCCTACCACACGCCTCATGGTCCTCGCTGCATTTGTGCTCGCAGCGGGGCTTTTCGCGCTGCGGGCCTATGACCTGCTCGGCAATGGCAAGACTGAGCCGGTTGGCGGGGTCCTGGAACAGGAGCTAACCTATCTGCTCGAACCGATTACCGGTCCGGGCAAGGTCCGCGTCTCGGTGACGGGCAGTTCGCCAAAGTCCGTGCTGGTGATGATAGACGGTGACTTTGCCACGGATCTTCGTCCGCTGCGCACCCGCATTGAGACCGTTCTGACCGCGGCCATGGCCTTCAATCCTGAACGCGACACGCTGAGCCTGACAAAATTTCCCTTTGCCCGCGGCGTCGGCGCATCGCTAACGCCAATTCAGATCGCTGAATTGGCGGGCCTTGCTCTACTCTCCGCCCTCCTCCTCGCCATGGGCCTGGCGCCGACACGGACCCGGCAGACCGCGCCGCGCGAGATGGATCCGCCGCTGCGCACCGCCGCACCCGTTCCGCCGGCTCGCCTGGCTGCACCGACACGCGTGGAGCGTCATGACCAACATGATGCAAATGCGCTGGCAGAGGCGAAGCCAAATGAAACGGCGCAAGTGGTGCGCAACTGGATGTCCTATGCGGAGGAGTAGATGAGCCTGCCAGCCCCCGCCCTTCAAAATGAGGATGGCCTGTACCGAAGCGCGCGCCTGATGCGCGCCCTGGGCAATAAGGCCGCCTCAGTCTGGCCGCTTCTGTCGCCGGAAGAAGCGGGACGCCTCAGCTCCGCAATAGAACAATTGTCGGATGATGCGGCCGCCGAGAACAGTATCCTGCATGAATATGTCGACGCCATGCAGACCAGCCCGCGCGTAGTTTCCGCTACCGGCCATGACATCTGGCAGGACCTGTCACACCGGAAACCGGACGAAATTGTCAGGCTGCTCGCGGACGAGAGCCCGCAGGTCATTGCCGTCATCCTGTCACAAATGGCCCCGGATGCCGCCGCACATGCGGTCCGCGCCTTGCCGCGCACACTGGCGACGGAAGCGTTGAAACGCCTGCTCAATCTGGGCCCCGTCCATCCGGCCGCCCTGACGGCTCTTGAAGGTGCCATTCGCAAACAGATAAAGCCAAATGCGACCGCAGCCGCGAATCCTGGTGGGCATGCCCATGTCGCGCAGATCTTCGATCGTCTCGACAGCCAGTCGGAACAATCCCTGCTCTCCGCACTGGATGGCGCTGAACCTGGTTCGGGCGAGAAGATTCGCGCCATGATGTTTACCTTTAATGATCTTGCCCGCCTCGATCCGGCCAGCTTGCAGACCATTCTGGTCAATGTCGATCGCGCCGTCCTGACGGTTGCCCTGAAAGGCGCCGACGCCCAGGTGACGGCAGCCTTCTTCCAGAACATCACGCAGCGTGCCGGCGATTTGCTGCGTGAGGATATTGCCGGCATCGGCCCCGTCCGCCGGAGCGAAATTGACGCCGCCCGCGCGGAAGTCCTGACCATTGCCCGTACCCTGGTCAAACGCGGCGACATTCTCGCCCGTCCGCAAGATGATGAGCTGGTGGAATGAAGCGACGTATCGAGAAAATCGAGCCTTATCCCTTTGCCAGCGATTTCAGCGCCCCGGCGCCAAGCACCCGTGACAGGATCGAGCTATCGACCGAAGATCTCGCCCTCTTGCTCGCCGACGCCCAGGCCAGCGGCGCCTCCATTGCCCGTAATGACGCGCTGGCCGAACAGGCTGATGTGCTGTCCAAAACCTCCGCTGAGCTGAAACAGGTGTTGGCGGGTATTGTCGATCTTGCGGCGTGTCTTGAGCAAGCCTCGATAGACGAAGCGGATCGCAAGGCCGCGCTCGACCGGGTGCGCCGACTTGCTGCAGTTGTGATCGATCAGCAGGGTGACTTATTTAAGCGCTGACCCCATTTATTCACTTCTCGGCAACCATTCCCCCGCAGTCTGAATCGCAGCAGAGAGAGACGAGAGATCAAAATGACCCCTGTGAACCGTGCCCTTGAAACCAGCTTGATGGACGCCCCCGTGCGTGTCGATGTCGTGCTGGGCGAAGCACGTATGCCGGTCGAGGAATTGATGTCTCTGTCTGAGGGCGAGATTGTCGAACTGGAAAACCGCACCACAGATCTGGTCGACATCTATGTCTCTGATCGTCTGATGGCGCGCGGTCGTTTGGTTGTGGCCGATGGCCAATTGGGCGTGACGTTGAGCGAGATTATAGACGGCCGATCACCAAGCTTCGCTTAGCGGCTTACAGCTCTACAGACCCGACGACACCCTAGACTCTCCGCGGACCTGCTTTCAAATGACTCGTCATTGAGAGAGGAAACACAGCCATGACAGCCAAGGTCGATGTATTCTGGTCCTTCCGGAGCCCTTATTCCTATTTGGTGACGCCGGACCTGCTGCGATTGCGGGACGATTTTGACGTCGACATCAATTACCGCCCTGTGCTTCCGATCGCCGTGCGCAGCAAGGACGCGCTCTTCTCGGGAGATCGCAAACCGGCGCAGTATATCATTATGGATTCGTTTCGCCGGGCCGCATTTCTGGACATGAAGATCGCCTTTCCTGTTCCCGACCCCGTGGTCCAGAATCTGGAAACGTTCGAAGTGTCTGACGAACAGCCACATATCTTCCGCCTGACCGGCCTCGGTGTGGAAGCCGCCCGACGCGGCAAGGGGATCGAGCTGGCCTATCACGTCTCGCATCTGATCTGGGGCAGCGAGCCTGGCTGGGATCAGGGCGATCGTCTGGCCGAAGCGGTCGCCAAGGCTGGACTGGATCTCGCCGAGCTGGACGCCAGCATCGCGACCTATGACACAATGAACGAGGTTGAAGCCAATCAAGCCGCCCTCGATGCGGCGGGCCATTGGGGTGTGCCGACCATGGTGCTGGATGGCGAACCCTTCTTCGGACAGGACCGGATCGATACGCTGCGCTGGCGGCTTGAGCAAAAAGGGTTTCGCCGGTCGTAGGTCATGCCCCGCCCGGTGAAACGGAAAGACAGATTATGCTAAAATTACACTTTGCCCCTAATTCCCGCGCCGGTCGCATCGTCTGGCTGCTTGAGGAATTGGAGTTGCCTTATGAAATCAATAAGATGGCGTTTCATCCAAAGGATCTGAAATCGGATGAACACAGGCAGCGCCATCCCCTTGGGCGCGTACCGGTTCTGGAAGATGGCGACGTCTCTATCTTCGAATCCGGCGCAATCGTCGAATATGTTCTCGAACGTCATAAGAATGGCGGTCTGAAACCGGCCGTCAGCGACGCGCGCTACCCGGATTATCTGCAATGGTTTCACTATTGCGAAGGCATGGTGATGCCGCCTGTGAACACTGTGGTCGTCCAAACCATTTTGCTGCCCGAAGATCGCCGTGACGCCAACGTCCTCGGCCAGGCGCAGCGTCTCCTGACCAAGGCGCTCGCGCCGATCGATGCTGCGCTCGAGGGCAAGGACTATCTAATCGGTGCGTTTTCAGGCGCAGATATCATGCTGGGCCATGCGTGTTTCATGTCCAACCGGATCGGCTCGGTCAGCGACGACATGACCCATCTCAAGGCCTATGTGGACCGGATATCCGCGCGCCCGGCTTTCCAAAAAGCGATCACCATGACCTGATCGGGTCGCCCGTCCTGTGGAAAATCAGGGTCGCGACCGTCGAAATTCCCCTGACAAATCGTTAAGATCTGCAAAAACCTAACAAATTGACAGATTCTGTTAACCATTTCGGCGCAACACTTGATTCGCTATAGTGGAGTGTGCCGAATGCGAATGAAGATGTTTGCCGCTGAGTCCATAGAGGCTGCAAAGGCATTGATCTTCGCGGAAATGGGCGATGATGCGATCATCTTGTCCGAACGCGAAGTGCCCGGCGGGGTAGAAGTGCGCGCAGCGACGGACAAATTGGGCGGCGGCATGGTCCCCAATGAGTCGCGCATCCTGACCCGATTAGGGGCGACACCAACCCCACGTCTGGTGGAAAGTCCCATCCGCAACCGCGTCCGCGACGCCCTTTTATGGCACGGCACGCCCGAACGGTTCGCTGAACGCATTGCGGATGCTGGGATAACAGGCGGTTTTGAAGGCCATGAGCCGAGCACGGCCCTTGCGGCCGGCCTTGAAAGCGCCATTTCTTGCGACCCTATTCCACCCGCTCCACATCGGAATATCGTCCTGGTCGGCGCGCCCGGCCATGGCCGCACGGCCACCGCAGCAAAGCTGACCCGGCGCGCAGCGGTTGCGAAGGCCGAAATCCTGCCCATCGCGGCTGATCTCGATCTGACCGCCGGTGGCGCACAACTCGCAGCCTATCTTGAGAAAGAACAGAATCAGATCCGTTCGGTGACCAATCCGAATGACTTGTTCAAACTGCTCAAGACCATTCAGAAAGAAGGCAAGCGCTGCATTATCGACTTACCCGCAATCATTCCATTCGACCATGATGACATGGCGAGCTTGCAGGATTTGCTTGCGGTGATCGACGCTGAACCGGTTCTGGTCATCAGCGCCGAGGGGCACCCTGAAGACCTCAATGAGGCAGCAAGAGCTTTTGCACGTTGCGGCGTGCGCCGAGCGATTGTCACCAAGCTGGATGTCACGCGCCGTCGCGGCGGGATCGTCTCAGCTTTGATTTCTGCGAAAATCGCCTTTTCGCACCTCGCCATTACGCCGTTCATTGGCGGTGGCCTGGTCCCCGCGACGCCCTCAAGACTGGCCCAGTTGCTGACAGAAGACGCACCGGCCCATGTCGCACTTAAAGGAGCTGCATAATGAGCTTCCTTCTTCCTAAATCTCAGGACCGCCCCAATCAGCGTCCACCCCGCCGCGTCGAGCCTGCCTCGATCATCGCCGTGGGCTCAGGCAAAGGCGGGGTCGGCAAAACATTCATGTCGATCACGTTGGCCAGCGCCATGGCACAAGCCGGACGGCGCACGCTGCTGGTCGATGGCGACCTTGGCCTCGCCAATGTCGATGTTCAACTCGGCATCGCGCCGGAAACCGACCTTGCCGCGGTCATTGCAGGCTGGGTCGAGCTTGAAGACGCGGTTACGCCCGTCGATGGTGGTTCTGCAAGCGGCGGCTTTGACGTCCTGCCTGGCCGCTCCGGCTCGGGCGCTCTGGCCGAAATGAATTCAGAGGAAGTCGCTCGCCTGGCGGCGGGTCTCTCTGCCCTGGCGCTGCAATATGACCAGGTCATTCTCGACCTTGGTGCCGGCATTGAAGCCAATTGCATGCGCCTGGCGCGGGCAGCTGACAAGGTTCTGATGGTGATCACCGACGAACCGACCTCCATGACCGACGCCTATGCCTTTATCAAAGTGCTAAAAGGTTACGCGCCCGGGGTTGAACAGACGATTGCGATTAATCAGTGCGAAACCCGCTCTGCCGGACAGAACACGTTCTCTGCGGTGGCACAGGCCTGCCAGACCTTTCTCGGATTCCGACCACACCTGGCCGGTACCATTATGCGGGATGATGCGGTGCGCGAAGCCATTCGCAGTCAACGAACGTTAATCTCGACAAATCCGTCCTCACAGCCAATTCAGGACGTTATCGCTATTGCTCACACGCTTCTTGGGCGGACTGGGCAAGACCTTCATTCTTAAGAGGTATGAATAAAAATATCGTTTCGAATCCGATTGTTAAATCTTCAGTAAGCTTCATTACCTAGATTCACAATGGTTAACGATCACGCTAGGAATGCGAAATACACCGATTCGGGGAGCTGAAAAATGCGAGTCTTACTAATCGAGGATGATAATGCCGTCGCCCGTAGCATCGAATTGATGCTGAAAGCGGCTGGCTTTAACATCTATACGACGGACCTTGGTGAAGAGGGCGTCGATCTGGGAAAAGTCTACGAATATGACATTATTATTCTCGACCTCTCACTCCCGGATATCTCTGGATATGACGTCCTGAAACAGCTCCGGATGGCCCGCGTGAACACGCCTGTGCTGATCCTCTCCGGCAATCCGGACATTGAAGCAAAAGTGAAAACGCTCGGCTATGGCGCCGACGATTATCTCACCAAGCCGTTCAATAAAGATGAGCTGATCGCCCGTATCACCGCGATTGTCCGCCGCTCCAAAGGTCACGCTGAGAGCGTCATCCGCACCGGCGAGATCCTGGTCAATCTGGATGCCAAGACCGTCGAAGTCGACGAAGAGCGCGTCCACCTGACCGGCAAGGAGTATCAGATGTTTGAGCTGCTCTCCCTGCGCAAGGGTACGACGCTCACCAAGGAAATGTTCCTCAACCACCTGTATGGCGGCATGGACGAACCTGAGCTTAAGATTATCGACGTCTTCATCTGTAAGCTGCGCAAGAAATTGCAGCAGGCGACGGGTGGCGAGCACTATATCGAAACCGTTTGGGGCCGCGGCTATGTGCTACGCGATCCGAAACCGAAGAAAGAAGCCGTGGCGGCGTAAACGCCTGACTATTTTCACCCGAATTGACTTAAACCCGGTGCAATGCGCCGGGTTTTTTCTTTGTACCAATTGTTTTCTTACGGGACGCTCTGGCTGGTTTGAATCATGAACGCCCAGTGTGAACGTCCTGCAATGACGCCAACCACTGACCGTTTGCTTCAGCAATCTGCACATATCGTTAGTCAGACGGAAGGTTTCCGACTAACTGCTTGCGTGTTGAACCTCGGCGTCCAGCGTGGACGAAGCGAGACGCTTCAATGGCATTTGAAAGTTCAATAATGAAACCCGAGTTTGAGATTGCTGCGCCGCTAGCAGAGGCGCTTGCTGAGAAGGGGTATG
>ERZ1740059.174-NODE-174-length-34975-cov-8.558992_pt1 | contig 34975 bp, 34 predicted proteins | sample MGYA00581744_ERZ1740059 | MGnify/ENA primary metagenome ERZ1740059 (study PRJEB43018, sample SAMN04849738) | marine metagenome | isolation source: floating plastic debris | place: Pacific Ocean | collected 2008-08-28 | study: EMG produced TPA metagenomics assembly... | reverse complement strand
CTCAATCCGCTGGGGCTCTACGTCCACGGCATCAATTGGTCGAAAGACCTATCTTAGAAGGAGGCCTCAAGCCCATGAAGACAACATTGATTTCTATTCCCTTGAGCCTTCTGGCTTTGACCGCATGCGAGAGCCTGCAGCTTAGCCAGCCGCTCGGTCCTGACATCGCTCTTGATGAAGAGCCCTTTATCGAAGCGGTCTACCTCGACACCGACGATGAATTGGTCACGCAGGTCGGCTTCTCCACTGACGAACCGATCGTCGCGCGAACTTATAGCCCGTCTGTCAGTCCGGAAGATGTTCGAAGTAATGCTCCGACATCAAACCTCGCTCCTTATCAAGCCATCGATCAGGCGAACGCAAAAGCCGCGATTGAGCCGTCTGCCGCCAACTATATGAACGCGATCCAGATCTACCCCTACACACGCGGCGCCCTCTATCAGGTCTATACTGCGCCTGAGCAGGTGACCGACATTGCGCTCCAACCCGGTGAGGAGCTGATGTCGGTCTCAGCAGGCGATACGGTGCGTTGGGTGCTCGGCGATACGGTGTCCGGAATAGGAGACCAGGCCCAGGTCCATATACTGGTGAAGCCTATCCAGGCTGGTCTTAAAACCAATCTGATCATCACAACCTCTCGCCGCGCCTATCACCTCGAACTCCATGCCTTCAACGAGACTTATATGGCGGCTGTTTCTTGGCGATACGCTAACCAGCCACTGGTGCAGCGGCGTATAGTGTCATCCGAGGCGTCTGCAACGCGCGATCCGGTCGTTCCTGGCTTACAACTCGGGCGGCTAAAGTTTCGTTATGAAATCAGCGGAGATGAACCGCATTGGCGCCCAACGCGCGTCTTTGACGATACGCGCAAAGTCTACATTCAGTTTCCAACGCGGCTCGACCAGGGCGAAGCGCCGCCGCTTTTTGTGGTGGGCCGAGACGGTAAAACCCAACTCGTGAATTACCGGATGCGGGACAATTACTATGTCGTGGATCGTCTCTTTTCTATGGCCGAACTCCGACTAGGTGAGAAGAGCCAAGATGTGGTGCGGATTTCGCGAAGCGATCTTGAAGGCGTGTCTTAATGTCTGCGCCTAATCACGTTGGAAGCAATGACGACCTTCTTATTCGCGCCGCGCCTGCGCCGGTAAAACGGTTCAACAAAAAAGCGATTGCGGTTGTTATCGGCGGCGCTGCCTTGCTGGTGCTTGGCAGTTTCTCACTTGCCTTAAGTCCAAAATCCGATGCTGCTGATACCGCGCAGCGTGAACTTTACTCAACGAAGAACAAGCCAAAAGCAGATGGGCTCGCAGACCTGCCCGTCACCTATGCGAGTCTAACACCTGAAATCCCGAGACTAGGTCCAGCGCTGCCAGGGGATTTAGGTGCTCCCATTCTTCAAGCGCATCGCGAAGGCCGGATCACACTTGATGATGACTTGCCGAGATATGTAGACCGTCTGGATCAACCGGATCGGCCGAGCCCAGAAGAGCTTGCGGCAACGGAGCGGGCGCTCGCAGCCCGCGAAAGCGGTTTGTTCTTCTCTAATCGCTCCGAAACAGCCAGCGCGGATCGACGGTTAGATGTTAGCGGGGGGCAACCAGCTAAGGCGAGAGATCCGTTTGAAATGCTAAATGCCCTCCAAGCAGCGGCAATACCAACCAGCTTTAATCACGACCCAAATCATCAAGGACGCAAAGAAGAGTTTGTAGCGTCCGGTTCGAACAGTCCGATCTATAACCCCCATCGGATCGAACACCCTTTATCGCCCTGGCAGGTCATGGCGGGTACGGTTATTCCAGCAACGCTTTTGACGGGGATCAATTCTGATCTTCCCGGACAGGTCATTGGGCAGGTGACCGAGCCGGTCTATAACACCGTGACGGGAGAGGTCGTGCTCATCCCGCAAGGCAGCCGCCTGATGGGACGCTATGACAGCGTCGTGGCCTATGGGCAATCGCGAGCGCTCATCGTTTGGAATCGCATCATTATGCCGGATGGTAGTTCTATCCGGATTGAGAACCTGCCCGGCGTGGATAGTCGCGGAAATGCGGGGCTCAAAGACCACGTCGACAATCACTCGCTGCGCTTTTTCTCTGCCGCAGCGCTCTCGAGCCTAATCAGCATCGGCACAGAGCTTTCTGCAGATGATGATGAGAATATTGCACGCGCGCTTCGCGACGCAGCCCAAGACGGCGCATCGCGTGTCGGCGATGAAGTGGTACGCCGCCAACTTGCCGTCCAGCCCACAATTACAATCCGGCCCGGCTGGCGGTTTCGTATCCTGGTCCACCAGGACCTGATCATGACCCCATAAGGAGATCCAAAATGAACGCAGCAGAACTATAAATCGGACCCTTGAAAGACATAAAGCCGGTCAAATATAGCATCGATGTCGATCCGGACTTGCATGCGGATTTGAAAGACTACGCCAAGGTCTATGAGCAAGCCTATGGCCAACGCGCGGACGTCAAAGCGCTTATACCATCAATGCTTCGTTCATTGATGGACAGCGATGCCGGTTTCAAACGCGCTCGAAGAGCAATGAAGGACTAGTTCAGTAACGGAGGCGCAAAATGGCCAATATCGGAATCTTTACCAGAACCCGAAATGGGTTTGAAGGAACTATCACGACCCTGACTTTATGTATGTCGGCGCGGTTTGTGCGGAACAAAAATAAGCGCGGCGACCGCTCTCCAGATTATTTCATCAAAGCGGGAGACAGCGACCTCGGGGTAGGGTGGGATGCGCAATCGCAAGGCGATGACCCAAAGGATTACATTAAATGTGTATTGGATGACCCGAGCTTCGTCGCACCGGTTCAAGCAGCTTTGTTTCTCCGAAATGACGGCGCTGACTTGGTTTGGAAACGCCAGTCCTAATCATGGCGATAGACCGGCCACCTCATTCAGATGTTTCCGAGCATGACTTAGAGCATGCGACCGAGGTGGCGGCTGAATTGGTTCGAAGGTTCGGCAACGCCTATTGGCCTTTCTTCGAACGGTTAGAGCGTGAGCTGGGAGAGCGCCGCGATCGCGCAAATCGGCTGGTTCGATTTACCAAGGAGCGTTCGAACCGTTAGCGCGCAGTTCAATTATCCCCACGTGAAGTTTTGTCACTCTCCTTCAGGCGTTCTATCAATCGTTTTATCGATTCAGGCAAAGGTTCGGACAAAATGTTCGCGTGGCCGGAGACCAATTCAGAATGCAAATCACTTCTGGCTTTACTCGCAATCAAGGGAGTGTCTTCGTTTAATCCAGGTTTTTGTTCTTGTTTTCGATTTTTACTCATCAATTCCCCTTAGTGATGGCAAGTGATTCCAAAACTGAGCCTCTCAGGCTGGCGGATATACACATAGTGCGGCGTGAAAGAATTGATCTGGATCAATTTGTGGGACCAAATTTCTTTAGTTTTGAAGGTTTAGAGCGAGGGCGCTTAAGGCTGGTGTACGGCTGATAAGCGCGGCGGTTTCGATCTAATTTATACGTCCATACAAAGTACATCTCAGCCAGCGCACATCAGGAGTGCGCCGCTGCGTTATCTTTCGATCTATAAATTTTCGCTCCAGCGCGTAAGCTATGACAAGATCGCGAAAAAAATGGAGTGGCGGTTATGCCCAAAAAAAACGCTAGACTTGTTCTATTGGTCGCCTCTGCAGGTTTTCTCTTTGCGGGCAGTTGCTCTCAGGCACCAGAGTCTGAAACGCCAGCGCCTATCGAGAGCAACGAGGTTGTCGTCCTCGAAACTATGGATGAACCGACAGCGAGAACCGATCTATCGCTCGTCAATGGTCCAGAGTTGAGCGAACTGGAATTCGGACCAGAGAACACCTTGTTTGCTGCGAGCAACCAAACTGAGGCGATATATGCGTTTCAACTCCGAGCAAGTGATATCGGAGAAGCCCCGGCTCAACCGACTCCATTTAATCTGGAATCATTAGGCACTGAATTGTCGCTTCTTTTTGGGGTTCAGCCTTTGGATGTCATCTACAACGACCTAGCGGTTCATCCTGTATCGTCTGAGGCATATTTGAGCGTTAACGTACGAGCGGAGACAGGAGAGTTTCCGGCTCTGGTCAGAATAAAGCAAAATGGCGAGCTATCGGTTATCAACACGAGCGACCTCGATTTTGACAAAATAGAACTTTCTGATCCTGCAGACGAAGACATCGTTTTTTGGCGAGATGTCCCCGCTGCGTCGCTGACCGTTACTGACCTTGAATTCAGCGACGGAAAACTCCTCGTGGCCGGATTGTCCACAGGTGAATTTGCATCGACCCTAAGAACGATTGACTTCCCTTTTGATGAAAAAGTCAGCTCTTCAAGCATAGAGATCTTTCACACGGCACATAATCAAAATGAAACGAGAGCTCCGATCAGGGCGATGACTGTTGCCATGGTCAATGGAGAGCGTACTTTGATCGCAGCATATACATGCACGCCTCTGGTCACTATCCCTGCCAGTTCGTTGCAAGATGGAGAGCATGTGTTTGGCAAAACCATCGCTGAACTGGGCTATGGAAATGTTCCTGTTGAAGTCCTGTCGATTTCGACTCTCAATATGCAAACTCAGCAACCCGAAGAATTTGTGCTTGTGATAAATCGTGAGATGAGCGCCAATCTCATTCGAATGGAAGACTTAGCCGCCGCAGCTGCTGCTCCAGGTATCACAACCGCTTTTAAGGGGCTTGGGGACACCATGGGCGTTGAGAATTCACGCCATCCCTTGAGTGGTGTCATTCAAGCGGACGTGCAAGATGCCCAATTCATTCTTATTCTCAAACGGAACATTGATTCAGGCGAAATAGAATTGGTGTCGCAAATGAAAGGGTCTTATTTCCGACTTTCAGACTTCGTTAGCGAGTACAATTTTCCTGACTATGACTACGCAGAAAGTCAGGGCATGACCCAGATGTTCCATAACATGGTCAAACCTATGGAAGGCTATCCCGAACTTGTTCGCAATTAGGGATTAGAGACGTAAATCGTGTCGGGCCCATATTGGTTGGTTGGTCTATCTTTTCTGACTGTTTCATCGGCTCAGGCGCACTTAGGGTCAAATAGCTGCTTTCCAGGCGCATTGCCGAATGTCGTAGATGTATATCCAACATCTGATCGTTTGCCGGAAAATACTTTGCGGTTTTATATCTATTTCAGCGCGCCAATGGATAGAGGTTCCGTTTTTTCAGCTATTTCGCTCAATGATCGAAATGGACAAAACATCGAGAATGGCTTCCTAAAAAACGTGAATGATTTGTGGTCACCGGATGGGACGCGCCTCACGCTACTAATGGACCCTGGCCGGGTCAAAACAGGCTTGTACGCGAATGATGCGTTTGGTCAGGCATTGAAGGCAGGTGGGCGCTACACGCTCTCGATTGGGACCACGGCGACAAGCAACCAAGGGTGTCCGCTTAGCGAACCTCATTTGAAAACGTTTGAAGTGAGCGACAGAGATCAATCTGTTCCAAATCCTCTGTTTTGGTCTATCGCTGCTCCCGACGCGGGAAGTTTTGATAGTCTAAAAATTGAAATGAGCGAGATGATTGACCACCTATCACTTGCCTATCGCATACGCGTACTTTCGTCTTCCGATGCGCCGATACCAGGGCGGATAGATATCGGTGCTGAAGAACGCGCCTGGTATTTCACACCTCATAATTCGTGGGACGATGACGAATACACGATTAGAGTTGATCCGGTATTGGAAGACATAGCCGGAAACCGAATGACGGGTCTCTTCGACCGGCCTGTGGACGCGGATAAAGACACGACGCCTAAACCACGCTACATTCAATTTAACCCCGTCTCAGCCCTTTGAGTGATCGGACCAGCTCCAATCCCGCTATAGTCGCTTGCTATGATTTGAAAATGCTTCATTCCGCTGAGCAAAATTAGTCTGTCGTTCAACGGAGTTGGATCGCCGAACGACCATATCGATCGATCTTAATATCGATGGCTATAGCTCCCGGAAGTTAGCTTCTTGTCCAGAATACAGCTCGCCACAGTCAGCAACCAGAACACCATTGCTGGAGCCATCGCTGAGAATGGGTCACCTGAAAACAAATGTGACGCGACCGCGCCAAGCGTTGCGAAAAATAGGCCCGCATAAGCCCATTCCTTGAGTGTTCTCGAACGAGGCTGCCATATCCCGACGACAGCGAGAACATAAGACACCCCAAGAATGTATGATAGGTAATCCGGGTAGCCGAGGTGAGCGAGAGACTCTAAAATAGAGGCTTGCATCGTTAGCTTTGAGAATGCTGTCGATAGTAGACCGAGTGACAAAATGCCCTTGAGTACAAAGAACACAATTTTCATAATCGAGTTGTCCTTCCTATTGTTATCGGCCGATCTCCAAGCTGGAAATCAAACGGTTCACCAGTCTTAGATCGTGTTTTCGCTCAATTGGTTTCGACCAGGCATCAACCGTGCTTGCGACGAAAGAATTGACGCCTGCTGCGCCAATGTATCTGGAGGGCTTGGGATTATCGATATCGACTAATCGCACATCTCATGTGCGTCTGAACATTTGATATAAGCAGCGTCTCAGCGCTTTGAGCATTGCTCGGTCAGAACCGCTTTCCCTGTGGATTCGAATTATGACACAGTTCAATGGTGCGCCTAGGTCTCGCGCGATGGTAAGCTCGAATTGATCCTAGAACGATGAGTAAATCAGCATTTCGCCGCAATTGGTATAAGTCGCCCAATCAAGGAGTGTAGAGCGCTCGCAATAGCCGCACTGACGGCTAGGCCAAACGGATCCCCTAGGCAGGAACGCCAACACCGAAGTGAGGGGGCAGTCGAACCAGTCAAATTGTTCAACAAGCTCAAGTCAAAACAATGCTGATCTCTAAGAGAGACTAGAGCGGTATCGCGTGGAAGTGTTCCTAGGGTGTCTCTAAACACCTATCACGCGTTATCAAAAACCAAGCGAACAAGAGACCTGCGGATCAGTTTTTTTTCAGTCCCTTTTTCGCCCCGGTTGCGAAACGGCAGCTCCCATTCTTGATGATTAAGAAACAACCGCACAGCCAATGTGCGAACGGAGAGGCCGTTTTCGTTTAACAACAGCGCGTCTGCGGGGTACAGTATTTGAAGAGATAATCACCAACCAAAACAACCGAAATGGCAACTACAAAAGACCCCTCCCTCTACTCGCAATGGCCACAGTCTGATGTCCATCAGTGAGGTCATTGAACCCTATGTGGTTGCCAAGGGGCCGATCTTATTGCGTCGCTTTCTCCCCTCTCCGAAGCGACAAATGGTCGGTCCCTTTATTTTTCTAGATCAAGCTGGTCCAACGCAGATCCGGGTAACAAGTCAATCGGGCTGTTCTGAACATCCTCACTCGGGGACCGCGACACTCACTTATCTTCTCAACGGCAACCTCACCCACCGCGATAGCGCTGGTGGCTATGCGGAGCTCTCTTCTGGTGATTTGGCGTTAATGACCGCAGGCAGCGGTATCACGCATGAGGAGAAACCGCAGGGCGATTCTATCGGAACGTTGCGTGATCTTTACTTCATAGAAGCTTGGCTAGCATTGCCAGATGATCTCGAAAATTCTGAACCAAGTTTTGAGCATCATAAGCACCGCAGTTTGCCAGAAGTTTGTTTTGAATCTGGATCGGCTTGGGTGCTGGTTGGTGAAGGGTGGGGTGAGACAGCGCCAACAACGAGCTATACGAGAACCGTGCTAGCCGATATTAGTATTGAGCCCGGAGGACTTTTGCCGCTGGAGCTAGACTATGAGGAGATCGCGATTTTCCTTATGCAAGGAGATGCGTCGCTAAATGAGGCTCCCCTTCAAGTTTGCGCAATGTCTGTTTACCGATCGGTTGGAGTGCCCGTTTTGAAAAGCAAGTCAGGGTGTCGCGCAATTGTGCTCGGGGGAGACTCGTTTTCCTCACCCCGTTTCATAGAGCAAAACTTCGTCGCGTCATCGAAGGTCCTGCTAGAAAGTCAGGCGAGTAAGTATCGCAATGGAGAATTTCCGAGCTTGTTGTCTGAATATTATGCTCAAATACAAAATCTCAGAAATTGAACAACGAGTGATATGACGCTCTCACGGGATTTAGATCATCTTATCGCGGAGCGAACGAAACAAGTTGACCCGACATCTACATTTAGCGCTTAGCGGCCAAGTTGTCTGAGGGCCGCCAACAGATTGGCTTCATCGTTTTCCTGAACCAGCTTTTGGTCGACCTGGTTCCACGCGCTGTCCCACGAACCTATTCCGAATATACCTATTACTTTGCCTCCAAAGAAGGGTAATTGAGATTCTAGAATTCCCAACACGCCTGCGCCGGCACGTTTGCCAGGAGTTGCACATAACACCACCATGGGCTTTCCCTGCCATACCTTCGAATTAATTCTGCTCATCCAATCGTGAATATTCTTCCAGGCTGAGGTCACATATCCATTGTGTTCGGCGAAGGAAACGAGAACCGCATCCGCTGCGCCGATGAAGGAGTAAAATTCGTGTGCCGCTGTGGGGATGCCCTGTTCGCGCTCACGATCGATCGAGTAAATTGGCATCTCAAAGTCGTTCAAATCCAGATAGCTAAATTTAGCATCTGGAACGATGTCCGACTTCAGCACCCTAGCTGCATAGTGAACCAAATCTCTATTAATCGAGTGCCGGCTACTGGACGCCGAAAATGCAAGAATGTTCATTTAGTATTTTGATGTTCGAGCTGATAAATTGTCTATAACTAAATCGATGGAGCCATCTTTTTGTTCCAATAGAGCTGCAAATTGAGCTCTAAGCTCTAATGATAGCCAGAGAGTATTCCCGCGATCGCGAACGGCAACATCATAGATTCGATAGTCCTCTCCCTGGTGGAAGATCCGCCACAGTAATATACTGTCCCCAGCTTCGCCGAGATGAAAAACGGTCTCCACAATACAATCTGTTGGACGACGATCATGCGATCCCAGGATTTCGGCTTGCGCGCCATCTGAATTGGAAACAGAGGCGTGAAGCATCTCCACGAAATAGTGTTGCAGTGCGAGATTGAAGCGCTGCAAGTTGGCTTTCGATTGGAATTTGGAGTGCTTGCCCAGCGTAAAATTGGCGATACGAGCAATGTCGACTTTCTCAACCACGAAGTCTTGCAGCGTATTCGCATGTTTCCCTGACAAAGGGTCATCAAATTGGGTCAAAGCAGCCTTAACGGACGCATCCATGAACTGTTCACAAGCCTCGTCGGCCAATGCTTTGCCGGATAGGCCCAAAGTCATTGCCAGGATCACTCCAATTTGCGGTGCGATACGCATGGTGCGTCAAAACCTTTCATATGAAAACGCTACATCAAACAAAATACATATCACTTTGTTCTACGGGCCATAACGCCAACCAGCGCGCAGGACTTGTGCGCTTCGAGTCAAATCCGGGAAGATCTCAATAAATCAATTCTTGTGGGCGCAGATATCCGCAAACGCGCTGCCGCTGCGCGCTCAGATGGCTTGAGCAACTTCGATTTTCGAACACTCTAGCCTTTCGAACAAACAAAAAGACCGATCGAGCAAAGCTCTAGCTTTCGCTATAGGTCCGCGCTTGAGCCGGCGGGAAAATCGATGATGGATAAACAAAGTCTAAGAATGAACTCAAAACAACACGACCATTCCAGGCAGCGAGACAGCATCGATGCAAAGCACTGGCAAAATCGGCTGTATGAATTTAGAACCGGCTTCGGCGAGCTAAAACAGCTTTTCCTTTCGAGCGCGTTGCTCGCACTCATTTGCATGAGCTCAGCCGCGCCGGCTACGGCGCAAGAACAAGTGCCATCGGAATGCGATGAAGTTTGCCAGGCAACGCGCGAGTCTCAAGATCCAACGGCCGCTGTTAACGGGGTGTTCCTGAGCAATTCCATTGGATTCGGGCCATCTAGCGATGATACGCTCTATAATTTTCAGGTGCAGCCAATCGCGACAATCGCCCAACAAGAATGGGGTAACGTCCTTCTTCGCGGCGTAATTCCTGTGCTTGGTGTTCCTGTTCCAGATGGTACGCCCATGGGACGAGAAACAGAATGGGGGATTAGCGATACAATCCTCCAAGCCTTTATAATTCCGTCCGATCAGAACGGGCCTTTGACCTTCGCCTTCGGGCCGCAAATCTCGCTCGACACGCACACTGACGACGCAACTCAGGGCGCAGGGTGGGGCGGTGGAATAGCAACCGCCGTTTTCGGCGCCTCAGGACCGATGACCTATGGCGCGCTCGTCAATCATCTATGGGGTGAAGACGACTACAGCACCTCAACGATTCAACCTATTGTATTCTATAACTTGAATACCCCCGGCATTGGAGACTGGTTTTTTGGATATAACAATTCAATCACTTATGATTGGTCTGCCGACGATAACGCCTGGGAAGTGCCTGTCGGATTAAGCGCTGGCAAGACGTTTATTCTAAAATCAAAAAAGGCACTGTCATACCGAATTGGCGCCTACAGTTTGGTGGAAACAGCGACCGGGGGCAACGATTGGGAACTCACCTTCAGTGCAAGCCTGCTCTATTGATTGACGAACTTTATAACCACAAAAACGTTGCAGCTGGGGCGAGGGACAAAATGATTGCTTATCAGATTCTATCGTTCTTTATGTTTGCACACTTCACGACTGCGATTGAACCTTGTGTTGATTGCCCGAGCGTATTCGCAGGTGAAACAAGAGTTGTTCAATCCTTTCAATTGAAACAGGAGACGCGTTTCGCAAAACTCCCTAAGGGGCGATTGGATGAAAAAGATGCGCCTCCGCCGCCTCCGCCGCCGCCCCCAAACCCAAGGCCAGATCCAGGACCAGCTCCGAAGCCTAAGCCGGCGCCGCCCCCTTCACCCGCGCCAAAACCAAAGCCGAAACCCAAACCCAAACCAAAGCCCGAACCCAAAGAGTTATTTTCGGTAAATATTGCTCGATTGAACGTGATTCTGGAACAGCGACGCACGTGCTGAGCAGAGCAATTGCTCGTCCCTTAGCGAGAGTACGAATTTATATTTGACGTTATGACATCCACTGCAATTTCAGGAGCGTGATGAGCATCGCTCCATCCTTATTTTGTTTAGCCTTCCGTTGATTGAGCGCTTTATTGCGCTCGAGAATCTTTCGGAATTTGAACATTCCACCACCGGCGTTTTAGGTTGCAGGCCGATCATTTACACAAATGCACGCCTGATGCGCTCTCAGTGTAGTTGCGAGATTCACAAAAGGTGCTTGTCTCAAATTTGGCGAAAACGAAAGTCGAGGACGAAGGGATGAATGTCCAATCCAGATCATCCCGACTCATTACAGTTGAACAACTCAACCGAGACTGGGTGGCTTGTCCATATTGTGATGAAGTTTGGGCGCGCCCCGATCTATCGGAGGGTGAGCGTGCGCGCTGCGGGAATTGCCACTCGATTTTCTTTGTCAAAAAAACACGTAGCGCTGAGCGAACCATAGCTCTGATGATCGCCGCTTTGATCTTATTCATCACAGCAGTCTCCTTCCCTTTCATGCGAATGGAAAAGTCGGGTTTATCGAACGAAATTTCGGTGTTGGACGCCGTTTCTATCCTCTGGACCAACGACATGCACCTGGTCGCATTGCTGTGCGCAGGATTTATTCTGTTGTTCCCTATGGCTCGGATATTGTTGCTGCTCTTTATTGGCATCTCTTTGCTCGGAAAAGGTGAAACAGGCCGACCGCATGCTTGGTCGTTTAGGCTCGCTCAATTTATAGAGCCATGGACCATGGCCGAGATTTTCATGGTCGGAGTTATCGTATCTCTGGTGAAGGTCGGAAAACTCGCGGATATTACGCTTGGCCCAGCGTTCTGGTCGATGACCGGGCTCATGATCGTCCTCACAGTCGGTGGTCAAACGATTTGCAAAGATACGGTTTGGCACAATATTCGGGGGCAACGATGACCACGACGCGAGATCTTGGGTGGGCCCGTTGTCGGACTTGCGGAACGCTCACGGATCGACCAGGTGAAAAATGCCTTGTTTGTGGCGCATCAACCGAAGTTCGCAAACCTCAATCATTGCAATATGTCTGGGCGTTTTGGTTCGCCGGTGTGCTGGCCTACATTCCCGGCAATTTATTGCCAATAATGGTGACAGACTCGGTCGCGGGAACCAGTCCATCAACGATTATTGGGGGTGTCATTTCTCTCGCGCACCATGGTAGTTATGTCATTGCGGCCGTCATTTTCATCGCAAGTATCGCGGTGCCGGTGTCGAAGTTCGCGATCATTGCATGGCTTGCTCTGTCGATCCAAATGCGATGGAAGCTAAGCACCCACCGTCGTCATATGGCTCATGAAGTCATCGAGTTTATCGGCAGATGGTCAATGATTGACGTCTTCGTCGTCGCCGCCCTTGCCGCCTTAATTCAAGTCGGAGGATTGATGGCAATTTCACCTGGAATTGGGCTCGATGCTTTCGCGCTTTCGGTGATTTTCACGATGCTCTCAGCCAATAGTCTAGACCCTCGCATGATATGGGATGCGAGCCGGCCACGGGAGGGGGAACATGCCGCAACCTGAAGAACAGAGTTTAGAGGTAGAACAAGGAAAAAGGGGGCGTATCTCCGCGATTTGGTTTGTGCCCATCTTAGCCGCCATCGTCGGAGTTGCAGTTATGTGGCAGTCATTTTCCTCTCAAGGTCCGACCGTTGAAATCCGCTTCAATGAAGCGAAAGGTATCGAAGCGGGGAAAACTGAGATTAAACACAAGGATGTCGTGATCGGATTGGTCGAAGAGGTTAAGTTCTCCGACGATTTAGATAGCGTCCTGGTTTCAGCTCAGCTTAATCCTGAAATCGAGCCTTTTCTCGGTGATACCACACAGTTTTGGGTGGTTGGCGCAGCCATCTCCGGAACGGATCTTTCCGGATTGGGCACGATCCTTTCGGGATCTTATATCGAAGTTGATTGGTCTGGCACGCCAAATCAAAGTGAACGCGAATTTGTCGGATTGGAAACTCGGCCACTCACACCACCAGGAGCGGAAGGACGACAAATTGAGCTTCGTTCAGGAGACGCAGGATCAATCGATGTCGGATCTGCGATTTACTTTCGAGGCCTAAACGTTGGCCGGATCGAGAGTCGAAAACTGTCTGACGACTTTCAAACGCTTGAGTATACGGGGTTTGTTGAAGCGCCATATGCCGATTTAATCAATCAGAATTCTCGCTTTTGGAACGTCTCCGGCGTTGCGTTGACATCAGGCGCAGAAGGAATTTCGGTTCAAGTATCATCTTTATCTAGCTTGGTCTCTGGGGGAGTCGCGTTTGGGCAGGTTGGTAACGTGCCGATTGATCGACAAGAAGAATTCTCTGGACCGTTTTCGATTTATGCCAGTCTTTCGGACGCCGAAGAGAGTTTGTATAGTGACCCGGGCCAAACCGCTTATTCGTTTAGTTTGGTCTTTGATGAATCAGTGAACGGACTTGAACCTGGAGCGCCCGTCGAATGGCAGGGCATACGGATCGGAACGGTCAGCGACTTGCAATTAGACTTAGCGGCGCGCGCCAGCGGTGACACCGTCAAGGTGATCATTGAATTGCAACCGAGCAGGCTCGGATTGAGTTTTGAAAATTCTGACGAAGCAATGATCGGACTCGAAGAGTGGGTGCGGTCAGGCATGCGCGTTAGGTTAGCGACCGGAAACATTTTGACAGGAAAGAAACTCATTCGGTTCGTCGATGAAATCGGTGACAAGGGACAAGGTATCGACTTTTCTGCTGAGCCTTTTCCGCGGCTACCAACCGCGCTCTCAGACTTAGATGCTGCAGCTGACAATGCTGAAGCCTTCATCGCCACTCTCGCTGACTTGCCGCTAAACGAGCTGGTTGATGCCATGGTGCGGGTATTGGAAAATGCAAATACAGTCATCGCTGATCCCGCTCTTACGGCTTTGCCAGGCGAACTGAATCAAACGCTGTCTTCGTTTGACCGAGTGGCGATTTCGCTCGATGCGGCAAGCAAGGATCTCCCAACGCTCATCAACAGTATGAATGCGATTGCCAATACAGGTGAGGAAACTCTATCGGGACTCTCCCCAGATTCAGAACTCTACATTGATTTGGCAAACTCTATTCGCGAGCTGCGTGATGCATCGCGATCTTTGTCTGCGCTAGCGGCGCGGCTGGAAGAGCAACCCAATGCACTTATCATGGGAAGGAATTAGGCATGCATCAGCTTCGGAACGCCGCAATGTGCGGCGCAATTCTTGCTTTAGTGAGTTGCGCATCTTCTCCAGATCCCAAACTATACAAATTACCTGATCTTTATTCGCAAACCCTAACGGCAAGCGATGCAGAATTGATAAGCCTGTCTGAATTGGAAATGCCGGCATACGCGCGCAATTTGCAAATCACGACAGCGATCTCTGCGACAGAGTTAGAAGAAGACGATCAGCATCGTTGGGCATCGCCCCCGACTGAACTGTTTACGTCAGCATTGGCACAGCACATCGAGCATGCCGTCGAAGGCGTGGTCTTAGTCCGACCGCTCCCTGCGGGAATACGTTCTGAGTTCGTAGTCGAGGTAGAGTTCGATGCGCTTTATCGTACAAGATCAGGTGGAGCACATACTCGCGGCCAGTTCATTCTGATTGGCCCGGGAAAGTCTAATCATACACAACGCTTTAAATTCGATGTCATGTCGAACTCCTCCAGCTATGAGGATTATGCACTGGCGCTAAATGGGGCGCTGCGCTTACTTGCGGGCGAAATCTCGATTGGCCTCGAACGATTGTCGCACTCAATAGAGGTCGATCGCGGTTGACGTTCGCGGGACAGATTGTCTTAGGGTTTGCCTGGACCTGCGTGACCCTCGCCATCGCAGTTGGGTTTATCATAATATTGATTGAATTTTTTCACCTCATCGAGCGACCTCTCCGGCATTTTCCCGGAGGAGTCCGTCGAGGTATTTTACTGATTGCCAGCGTATTGTGGATGCTGCTCGCGATGATCGCTGTAGTGTTCGCTTGGGCGGCTTTGTTCCAAACACTTGGCGCTTTCTCTAACCTGGAGGATGCGTTTTATCTCGCCATGGTATCGATCACTACCGTCGGATTTGGCGATGTGGTGCTGGGTCGAGAGTGGAGAATACTCTCCGGCTTCACCGCTGCAGAAGGCTTTATCATATTTGGATTGGACACCGCAGTCCTATTTGAAATGATGAGACGCCTTAGGAACGATCAGGCGATGATCGATCGATAAAGGTGTTTATGCGAAAGGTATGGAGAATGTTTCGCGAAGTCCTGTTTACTGTTCTGGTATTTTTGGTCCCAAGTGGGGAGGCGATCGCTGAAACGACTTCAGACCCTATGAATTTGATCGGTGTGCTAGACGTATCCGCTCGTTTCGATGGCGACCTGGACCCCATTCTCGGCGCTCCAAAGGACTGGCTTGCAGCCACATGGGGAGATGAGAGTGTTCCGAAGAACTTCACCGTGAAAGAACACTTCGAGTCGCAAGATTCGCTTCGCACAACCTTCTTTATATCAGACTTTTTACTTATCGAGACGGATTACGAACAAGCACACATCGTCGTATTCGAAAAGGCGGGAGATTGGCTTCAAGTCCTTGCCAATGGCGAAACGCTTTGGTTGCAAATGGAGTCGCAGGACAAGTTTTACGCTTATCCAGATCTGCTGCGAGACGGACTCAATTTTTTGACGAACTCCAAAATTTCATATTCGCAGCGCCCCGCAGGGACTTTGATAGAAATTGCTTTGTCCCCAGCAATGCAAGGCAGCTTAGAAGACGCAAAATATTGGACACCAGCGGTCGAGGTCATTGAAGTTCAAACTACATTAGCAGGGAATGATATTGGAAGCGAAGAGATACGAAATAGCCTTTTGAAAGTCCGGATGACAAACCGGCCTCATTGCGCAAAACCATCGCTCGAGCCTGAAACCATAATATTCGAGGGCTGGATTTCTGCTTATCAAAGAAATGGCACCGCGTCGGTTTGGTTCCATTCGCGTGGGTGCTGAGTTTTAAGACAGAGCGACATTGCTTATGCTGGCAGCATTCCAGGTCGTCCTTTGGTGCGCGGGTCTCGCGACCAATAAGCGCATTTCCGATTGCCCGCACATGTGACGCTCGTTTGCGTAACTATATTCGCCGGACCGATATGCTAGGCCTAATGCTGCAGGCAATTAAGCGAGCGCTTCATCTTCGTCTCGATTGAGTTGACGAAAGTGCCGCAGCGAATGGAGTTACGCTCGCTTCGTCGCCTGCCAGAGAGGCTGTGGACGGGTGAAGCCAAATGAACCGAATATTGAGCACATCGTTTTTGGTCGTTTTTGCTTTGATGGCATGGGTGCCACTGGGGCAGCAAGCGTTTATGGAAGAACACTGGATGAAAATCGGTGCTTACATCGCGCCCGTGCTCATGTTCTTAGCGTTTCATCGTCGTCGTGTGCATGAACCGAGAATTTTGAGCGATGTGACTCTGATGGCCAGCCTCTTAACAGCCGCCTATCTTCTCCATCAAGTAGAGGAACATTGGGTCGATTTGATGGGGCGCCCTTATCCACTGTACGATTTCTTAAATACGCTGATCGCCGATGTCGCCGGTGAAGATCGATATGGAGTCTTAACGCCAAGCGCCATTTTTTACGTCAATGCTGGAATGGTTTGGACGGTCGGGTTCGTGTCTATTTTGGTCAGTCCAAAATATGTCTTCCCCGCAATCGCCATGGCCGGATTGACGATCGTGAATGGCGTTGCACACGCCCTTAACGGGTTAGCCTATCAGAGCTATAATTCTGGTCTTGCCACGGGGCTGCTCATATTTATTCCTGTGGGTATTTTGTTTTACCGTCGGCTTTTGAGAGATGGGATGGCATCGCGAACCATGCTTGGCGCCGGGCTGTTGTGGGGTTTGCTCGGTCATGTTTTTCTATTCGCGGGTTTGTTTGCAGCCAACGTCTACGGAATGTTCCCGGTCAGTCTGTACTATGCGGGTCTGATCATTTGGGGGCTTGTCCCGATCGCCTTGTTTCGAAGGGGTGCCAGCACCTTTCAAGATCACCCCACTGAAGCTTCGAGCCGCCATCGCCCATACTAATCGCTCATGGTGCGCCGATGCTAAAGCGTTGGAATGGAGCGACCCAAAAATCCAAGCCCACGTAGGATTTCTACAAACGCCTGCACCTTGGCCGACCTGTGTGCGTCCATGTGCGTAACGATCCAATAATTCACGCACCACTCGTCTTGTTGAGGCCAAACTGAGAAAATATCGGGGGCATTTTTAACGAAATCATTTGGACAAAAACCGACCCCAATTCCCGTCTTGATCGCCTCTACCGCTGTGAGAAGCGAATTAGAGCGCAAAACGATATGAGGTGTATGTCCTTCAAGTTGGAGCCACCGCTCGAACACATCGACGCGTTTGTCTTCGGTAAGAGCAATATAGTGAAGCTTAGCTAGGTCCTCGATTGTTTGAGGAATCCCGTGTTGCTTTAAATAATCCTGATGCGCATACAATCCAAATTGCGCGCGCACGAATGGCAGCACGACATGGTCTAAGTCTGTCGGTGCCTCGCCTTCGTGAATCGAGATATCGGCCCGACGGGTTTCGAGATCCGTAGCCGTTTGCTCGGTTTGTAACGAAACAGTCGCGCGAGAGTGCTTATCTTTGAACGCACCTACAGCACGCAAGAGCACCTTCTCGACAACCTCTCGCGATGAGATGGCGAGATTGCCAGAAATTGTAGTTACCTGTCTGGATAGACCCCGCAGCTTTTGCAAGTGTTTGTCAACGATTGTCGCGGTTGTCAGCATGTCTTCACCCGCTTCTGTAAGCGAATACCCGCGCGCATGTCTGAAGAACAGCTTTGTATCGAGCTCGCTCTCAAGAGAGTTTATATGGCGAATGACCGTGGCTCGGTGGACATTTAAAGCATTGGCTGCTGCGCTTATCGTTCCAAGGCGCGCGACGGAGAATGCAGTGTGCAGTTCAGTCCATTTGTCCATGGATCAACTTTCGTCGCTTGTTTGTAGAGTTTTAGAATTCGATGCCTGCTGCCCGGGTTGTTTTTGACCATCGCCCATTACTTGGCCATCTCGCATACCGGTTCGAATGATTGATAGCAGTCTCGCGATTTTGGCATTCTTTGATGCGTCTCGATGAGTAATGGCCCAGGCGGGGATGGAGATATCATCCCAGGGCTCCCAAACGGGGATCAAATCTTGGCGATCCCGCGCAAGATGCAACGGATAAAACCCGATCCCCATGCCCATCAGCATCGCGTTGTCCAGAGCCCAGGGACTTTCACTTCGCACCGCGATAGACGATTCCGGCACTCGATCTTCCATCCACGAATGGATCCCGACTCTCGTCATGGTAGGACTTGTTTCAATTGCCACAAATCTATGTTCATGAGCGTCAGCCAATGACGAGGGTATGCCAAAACGGTCTGCATAGGTTCGACTTGCGAACAGTCCAAACCGGATTGGACTGAGAGCCTCATGATTATAGTCGGGTCGATCGACTTTTGCGCCAACCTTCAGTGAAATATGTGCTTCGCCGAGTTCCAATCTTGGTCGCAAATGCGTCGGAGTGAACCTGACCTGAACTTTAGGATTTTCTGACTGAAACTGTGCGATCAGCGGCAACGCGATAGGCGCACAGATTTCTGCACTGGCCACGTGGATAAGCCCCGAAAGCTGTTTGTTTTGTCCGAGCATTCTGGCTGCCAACGAACTTAAATCGACCTCAGCTTCGTCGACAATGTGAGCGAACTCCTCGCCGGCATCGGTTGGTGTGTATCCATGTTTGTGACGAATAAAGAGCCTGACACCGAGCGCAGTCTCAACTGAATCAATTCTTCTGATAAGCGTTGCCCGATGAACTCCAAGCTCGTCGGCGGCCGCCGCCAAGTTCTCATGCTTAGCCACTTTGTAAGCAGAGCGGATATCGGTCCAGTCCATATCGAGGGTGTGCAGTGCGCGCATCTGATTACTTGGTCACAACTCCCATCTTAGTCGCTTGGAATGTCACTGAGCGCATGACAAATCATAACACTTGATCGCGTTTTTGTTATCAAAGGTGAGAGTCGGCATATTAACACGGGAGCGCCCCCATGATTTAAGTGGTTGAGTACGAGGCAGGCGAAATGCAGCTATAGGGTTTGATCGACGACGATTAGAGCCACTTAAGCCCAGTTTTTGGGTGTTTACCCAAATTTGGCGTATTTGTCAATGCTATTGCTCTTTAGCTTGAGCGGCGCCGAGAAAAAGAAAAGCTATATAGCCGCAACAGGACGTAACTCTATGTGCGGAGCCGTTTCTCAAGAGCGGATATCACTGCATGTGTGCGTGGATCTCGTTCGGGGGCCGATTTAAAGGTCGCCCAAATTGAAGTCTTCCAATCGTCTTGAGGGTCACAGATTTGAACCAGGCCTTTTTTTCGAAGAGCGATTGGTTCCAAGCAAGCGCCTATCCCAAGGCCGTTTTCTATGGCTGAGTATACTGCTAATCGAGACTTTGAGCGAAAGATGATGTTTTCCGCAGATACGGCCTTATTTAGCCATGCATCGATCCGAGTCGCGTCATCAGACGAGAAACGGTGAACAAACTTATGATTACTGTAGTCAGCGATGGCACGTGGAACGCCAAAACTTCGAAGATACTTCGGAGACGCAAATAGACTCTGTGGCACCGTGGCTAGGCAAACTGTCGGGGCGTTTGTTGAGGCACTATCGCCAACAGAAAACACCAGATCAACATCTTCCGGTTTAGTGGATTTGTAATCCTGCAACGTCATGAAAGAAAACCAGAGCGTTGGAAATTTCCCACTCAGTTTTGGGAGGACCGAACTGATTAGGTATGAGAGTTCGGGGGGAGCAGCAATTTTTAAGACGCCAGCCGGAGAAGGTTTGGCACGAGATGTGTTCGGAGTGAGCTGCTCAAAGCGCCGTGCAGCTTCCCCCGCAAGGTCAATCAATTCTTTTCCGAACGGCGTGGGTTTGTATCCTTTTAAGCCGCGTTCAAAGACCTTCAGTCCGAGCGCCTTTTCCAAAGACGTAATTTGACGCATTAAGGTTGAACGATGCACGCCTAGACGACGGGCGGCACGCGTCAAAGTTTGCATTTCCCCGACCAGGTAAGCTGTTCTAAGATCACTCCAATCCAAATGTTGGAGATCATGGATTTGATCCGAATTTGTCAATCCTTGCGCTTCCTCTAGATTAAGGCAGGCGTTTTTTTAAACAAAAAGGCTCGTCTCGTGCGACGAGTTTATTTCCGGCCCAAAAGCGCTTGCATTTTGTACAGTTTAGACGGAATTGAAGCGATCGCCCAGCAATTCAAGCGGACCCTTGCGCACATTCGAGGTGCGTTTAAGCGCATTTGACGAAACTGCCCTCAATAGCGTTTTGATTAAGTTAGGAAATTCAGATTTGAGGTGAACGAAAGGGACGACGTTGACCCAGAGCTATAGCTCGAATTCATTCGCGACCCTTCTCAAAGATGTCGAGAAGAATGGCTTCGATACGACTTCAGGGGAGTGGCGGCGATTTTTTGCACAATGCAAGGATGTGCAGTTCAAAACACGTGAAACGATCCTGGACGCGCTATCGTCCAACCGCCATATCTTGTTCGTATCTTCAGGTATTTGTGCAGCGCAGCATGAATTGCCAGATTGCGACACTCGTATTGCCCGTTTCTTTTGTGAGGCTGACCTTTGTACATTGACCGAATTCCTGGGTGCGCCAGAAGAATACAATAAATTCAATAATGTAATACTGGCGATGACACCCGTAAAAGGCGTCATGATTCCAATGGACATTTGGATGTCAGAATATGAAAAAGGCCACGAGATTGGGCATTATGTCAGGCTGAAAATGATGAAGACGCACCTTTTTGATATTGAACTTTTGAAGGTGAAGACGATGAATAGAACACAAAATTCATTCGGTTTTCTCAAGGAACAACAACCCAATACCTTAACAAATGTACCCCACAAATTTATCGCTCAGTTCCTGGGGATTACGGCTGAAGGGTTCAGTCGCTTTTTAAGATCCGGACGAGTTTCGAACTGAGTTTAGATGAGATCTCGGTGATCAATTAGCGCTTTATTGCGCCCACGGGCACACCAAAAAGTAGTGCGATCTTCATCACAATTCTCGCAAAAAGCATAAACTCTTAACCGACATCAATACTCCCGCACCGTAGATGTGCGACAGTGCACCTAGCAACTCGGCAGATGCGATTGCTGCCTGTTGACGCTTCGCCAAAGCATGAAGGGTGGTCGAAAATGGAGAATTGGACCGAAATCAAAACTGCATATCTGTTGGGAAAGCTGGGGACAGTCTCAGCGACAGCAGAAGCGATCGGCGTGCATCGAGCAACCATTATCAGAAGAGTGGAGTCCCTCGAACAAGAATTGGGAGGCAAGCTCTTCCAAAGGCACGATAAAGGCTACACTCCCACCGAGTTTGGAATTCAACTTATCGCAGCGGCCGAACAATCAGATAAGTCATTTCGAAAATTGATTGTGAAGGCGCGAAGCCAGGAAGATGGTTTCGATGGTGAATTCACGATCACCTGCCCAGAAATGCTAGACCATTTTGTGTTTCCCGCTGTCAAACAATTCAAGGCCGAGCACCCCAATATCGAAATGAAATTTCGACCAAGCAACCAAGTCTTGAAGCTTGAATACGGCGATGCGAACGTTGCGATCACTTTCGGGCAACCACCTGAACACCCAGACTATGTCGTTCGCCCACTAACCGAAATGAAAATCGGTCTGTTTTGCTGGGCTCAGGACGTTCAAACGCAACAACACAAAGACATCGACGCCAATCGAGCGTGTGATTGTAATTTTGTGGTTTCAGAAGAAATCGTGTTCGGAGACCCTATCCAACAATGGATTGAAACCAACATCGCACCACAACAGATCGTTATGACTTGCTCAACTATTCGCGGCGCTCAAGATGCCATACTTTCGGGACTAGGAGCAGGGTTCCTTCCGATGAGTATTGGATTAACGAACGACCGTGTACGACAGGTTCTACCCTCCAAAGAGGAATGGAAAGTTCCTATCTGGTTGGTAACGCATGTCGACTTACACCGTAGCGCAAAAGTTCAGAGATTTTTGTCGATCATGAAAGATGTGCCTCAGATCGTAACACGACGCGATTCTCCAGCACTCCAGGAAACAGAGAAAGGCGATGAGGGTCAGGATCGAACAGATCTCTGTCCGTCCGCTGGCGACCCGCTTGTCGAAAATCCGATCTCACCGGTCGTTTGACCTTCGACGATATCTACCGGGGCCTGACATGTCTTTAGAGCTCGGTTGAGTGCGCTCGCACCGAGCAACCTGATATGCAGCCATCGACTGTGGCTCGCTAATTAGACCTGATGAGCAAAAGGCGGTTTCAAGATCGCTATCGCATCGCAGTGTTTTGAGCCGGAGCGATTAAATGATCCAATAGTCCTTTCACTTCAGACTGTACCTCTCGGTCTAGCGCGATTGCCGGATTGTCTTTTACCTTCCCCTCAGAGATGAAGATGCCCGATTTCTGGTTAGAAATTGCCTTGTGAAGAGCGTCCATGAGTTTCTTAGCTTGTTTGTCCGCGTCCCCAAACATGATTGGAACCAGCAGCCGAATGAACCAAGGCATGCCGCCATTGCCATCTGTCATTTGTGTTTTGGTCGGTCCAGGATCGACTGCATAGATGTAAACATGCTCAGAATACAATTCGGATTTTATAAATTCCGTCATTACGTTTAGGACGGTTTTGGTCTTCGCGTAGGCATCAAGGAGCCCGCCAATTTTCTCCGGATTTACCAGTTTCTCAACCTCCAGAGTCTTTACGCTGTTCACAGCAGAGGTCGAGAAATTGACGATGAAGCTGGGCGTGTCTTGCGTCGCCCCTGCACGCAATTGCTGCCTAAGGGTAGAAATCAGCAAGTAAGGAGCGACTGCGTTTACCGCAAAATGGCCCTCAATGGCCTGAGCGCTGACAATTCGTTTATCGGTTAATAATCCAGCGATATTGAACAGCGCGGTTATTCTGGGGTGAACGGATGCGATCTTTTTAGCCGTTTGGGCCAACTCTTCCAGATCCAGCATGTCGGCTATGAAACTATCAAATGATTGATTGGGGTATGTTTCGGTCAGCTCCACGAGTTGTTTCCCGGCCTGGTTTGAATCCCGATTAAGAAGAATGAGGTTCCAGCCGTCTTCCGCGAGAATTTGAACTACTTTCTGTCCTAAGCCGCCGGTGGACCCGGTCAAAAGCGCTGTTTTCATCTTCTAAAAATCCCTCTGGTTGGATCGATATAGAAACCGCAGACGCGTCGACCGAGGTTTCAGGTAACTTGTGATTTCAAATGCAAACAATGCTACCGCTCTGCTGGCGATCATTGGTCTGTTTGAGCGCGTACCTCATTTAAAACGGAACGCCGTCCAAGCGGCCCATTTCGCCCGTATGATACCTTGTGTAAGCCTTCTCAATTGACGCTTCACTGTCCAAAACAAACCCACCCGAGAAGTGGAGCGATGTCAGAATTGGCTCGCCGCCGAGAATGAATATTTGCGCTCTTTGACTAGTGGGATTGGAGAGTATCGCTTTTTGCGCACCAGTCTCAAACCTAATCATGTCTCCGTGACCGATGCGCGCTTTGTCGTCTACTACCAGCGGCTCAGCGGCTTGTACGACATAGAACGCATATTCGTGCGTCGTGTTGGGAAACACAAATTCAAACGTCGCCTCAGCATCAACGTAAACGTGCGCCATGAATGCCGGGCTCGCAAGATCCATTGGTCCGGAGCGCCCATCCATTTTCCCCGACAATAGTCTGACCGTCGCGCCACTCGTTTTCCATTCAACCATCTGTTCGGATTGAAACGCGCTATATTGTGGCGGTCCGTCTTGTTCTTCGATTGGGAGTTTTGCCCAAATTTGGAGGCCGTGCATCGTTGTTGCTCGATCTAAAAGATTGCGTTCCGCGTGAAGAATTCCTCGGCCCGCGCGCATCCACTGAGCGCCTCCACTCTCTATTTGTCCGACATTGCCTAAACTGTCTGTGTGTTCATTTGCGCCCTCGATCAGATAAGTCATAACTTCTATTCCGGAGTGTGGGTGGGCTTCTAATTTTCTGGATGGCGCCGGCACCGGACCAAAGTGATCCATAAGGACAAATGGCCCAACCGATGGAGCCGCAGAAATTGGCAGCGGTCTTCGCACCGGCAGATCTCCAACTTTAGAGACTTTAGAGGTCCAAATCGTTTTTTCAGAGGCTTGGGTCACGGAGGTCAACTTTCAGGGGTGTTTTAATGGGAGGCGGTTCGTTAATAGATGTGCTCATCTTGAGCCTCTCCATCATCTCTCAGGATAGATGAAGTTAACGGGTTCGGATGAGACTTTGTCGGGACGTTGCCGGTTGTGAGTTTCAAAGAGCTCCTTTGCAACACGTGCCACTAAGCCGGGATCTTCAGTATGAATGAAGTGGTTGGCGTCAACTAGAATGACCCTTCCATTTGGAAGCAAATCGGCCGACCGAAAATACTCTTCAGGGCGTTGGCCTGGGTCTCGGATGCCTTGTAGGATGACCACTGGCATCGTCATGTTCGGAATCGTGTTCTCTATTCGAAACGCACGCTCGATCTCAAAGCTTGTGCCTTCGAACGTGCGCGCAGCAGCCGCGGCCGTGCCGGGGAACTTAAACTCCCATTCTAAACGCGCGATTTCTGATTCAGGGACCTCCACCGAGACATAGGGGCTTTGATATATCCCACGCACTACGTTTCCAGCCTGCCACTCTTCGCGTGCCATATCTGCGTGCGCGGGCCGCGGATATCCGTGCGGTTTATCGAATGACTGTTGCATGCGCAGAAAGGCCAAAATGCGATCATTCATGCGGTCTTGTGCAATTAGGTGATCACTAATGATGCTGCCGCGATCGTGCGATATTAGGTTGAACTTAGTTACGCCAATCGAATCTAGAAGGCTGGTCAGACTACGCGCGACTGCACTGTAGCTGACATCTATTTCAGGACGTTTATCTGACTGTCCATATCCAAGTGTATCCACAGCGATGACATAATAATCATCAGCGAGATGGGACATGACTTTGCTATAAGCATACCAAGTATCGGGATGGCCGTGCAACATAAGCACCACGTCTTTGCCTATATCGCCCGCGGTTACGAAATGCCATACCGCGCCATTCGATTCGACGAACCAATGCGCCGCGAAAACGCCGTCCCCGATATATTCCAATTCGCCGTTGCGATTGACAGTATTTGCCGGGGGAGTGGCAGTGTCATATCGATCTACGTCATCTACAAAATAGGGCAGGGGATAGGGGGCGTAGGAGTATTGCGTCCATGTGATGTCAGCATCGCTATGTTCTGAGTTCTGTGTCTCAGCAGTGGTTTCACAGGATGCGAGGACCATGAATGCCGTGAGAATGGCGAGCGACTTAACAAAAGAGATAGAGACCATATTGCAGTTCCTTGCCGACACCGTCCTTGCAGCTGAGAAAACTTGAAGGAATGGCATATCGTTCCGATGAGTGTGTGAAACTCTCATGGGAAGCGCAAAGAACACAGTTCCCTGAACGCGCAGACGATGTGCGCAAACATGCGAGGTGCCGATAAGCGCTTATGGTTTCGCGATAAATTGCAACTGAATTTGCACTGCTGGATTAGAAATCAAACCGTCCTACGAATTCGATCCGTACGCCATCACCCTCCGAACCATCAAAAGTTTCGAGCGTGTTGTAAATACCTTCCAAACCCACGGTCACTCCGTCTGTTGGTGTATAAAACAGGTTGGCGCTCACTCGCTCACTATAGGAGTGATCCAGTGGATCGGCGCCTTCTGGCAAGTCTAGATCAAAGAAACTGCCGGTCACAGTAGAGCGCCAACGATCCGTCCAAAAATGCTGATAACCGAAATAGGCCCCGACAATATCGGTTGGTTCAATAGACCCGTCGTCTGATACCACACCGTCCAGTTCGCCGACATATGACGAATAGTAGTGGACGAAGCCAGACCCTGCTTGAGCGGCGAAGGCAATATTGTTCAATTCCGATCCGGTGAATGGCGTATTCACGCGACCTGATAGATGAACGCCGCCAGTGAACTCTTCGTCCGAATCCGATTCTAGCTGCACGCCCAACCCAGCGAGGCGCAAATAGCCCCAGTCTCGCTGCAACTTTCCGAATGCAACAAGGTTTGGTGCTGACTCAGATGCGATGAGGTCTGTATTTCCACCAAGATCGCCCGCCGGGTTTTCGATGCCGATCCCCCAATTAGATCCTTGCTGCTCGCCGCGAACATAATAGATGCCGGGATTTCTGAGCACCGGTGCGGATAGCGGTCCACCCGGGTCAGCCGTTTCAGGGAATGAAAACACATCCACAAATCCCGACCAGAATTGTCCCAGTTTCCATGGGCCGAGTTCAGCAGCGGCGTGTCGCAGCCTTAAATCATAGTCATTGGTAAACTCATCCCCATCACCAAAGAAATCAAATTCGACGAACGTTCGGAACTCTCCGAGATCTGTGGGCGCGCGATAGTCGAAATTCACGCGTGTATGGCGCGCATGAATCGCAAACTGCTCATCGCCATCATCGACCGAGCCGTCGAGTGGAATCGTCGGGGGGGTTCCTATTTGTTGAAACCCTTGATGATCGAAATCAAAGCTCGAATTGACTTGAAGGGCGCCGCCAATACGGATCGCGCCATCTGTGCCTGGCACATTAAAAGACCGATCAAAATTGCCAGCTGTGACAAATGCATCATCAGGAAAACGACCCACAGGTTGGCGAGGCCCGGATTGCGTTGTGGACAAGGCGCTCTGTTGGTCACCGTTCTCGCCGGGTGGAGGGGAAAGGCGTTCGACCGGTTCAGCCAAGACTTCGCTGCCTTCTTTTTCGCGCAACAACTCTGCGACCAATGCCCGAAGCTCAGCGACTTCTTCACGCAGTTCTGAAACTTCATCATAGCTTTCTTGCGCCAACGCGGGCATGGCTGCGAGAACCATTGTAAACGATGAAAGTAGAGCCAATTTCGAGATATTAGCGAGCACACCTCGGCGACGTTCTCGCACCCTGCGCTCGGCATTTCGGATCCTGGAGATTTGTTGTGTGCGGAAAGGTTCCATAACTCGCTCCGGTGTTTTTGCGACAGCTCGCAACATGCCGGATACTCATTGGGAGGGAGGAGTCTGGCATGCTGCGCGCCGCTCGAGGGCAGGCTTCTTTAAACAAGATGAACACGCGAAAATTGGCGCTCTCAAGTGGTTCGCGCGCGCATCGCGTGTGCGTCTAGTCCAGGGGCGTTCGGGACTGCTCTGATGGCAATCGAAGGGGCGTTCAATCTCACCAATGGGTAAACGGTTATTGGGCGCCATAGCCGGCGTCACCCAGTGAGATTAGCAAATCTGAAATCAACGGCACGCGCATTTGGTGTGCGTTAGCGGAACTTTGGTCGAGGTCTATTCGGGTTCATAAACTTAAGTCTGCGAGTTCGGCATTCGGCCTTTACGGAGAGGCGAGGCGTCACTCAATGAGCAGCGATGCGGTCTTCTGCTGGAGCTGTTCTGCGAGGCGGGGCAATCCCTCAAAATAGAAGCTGCATGTGCTCTGAGGCGCCAAGCAAGCTCGCTCAGTAGCTAATGTTTTAGAGGAACCGAAGATGAGAGACTTATCCCACAAACTGTTCTCCGCCGCGCTGATAAGTGTGCTTGCGATACCACTTTCCAGCTGTGCGCAGACTCAAGGAAATATGCCAAACGCCGCGCATGCTCAGCCACTGGAAGTGAACCTGCCCGTGCTGACCGATGAGTCGTTTGCGCGCCCCGAAAAATCGCAAGATCAACAAATGGACAAACGCAATACCGTCCCCGTCGGATATGAAACGCACATCATCTTGGGGGACGAGTCTGATCGACCAATCGCTGACAAGATTCTGAAGCTCTACGAAGTGTTCGCCACAAACCCGACCGGCGAAACGATGGAAGAGTTTATGTCTGATCGGTACATTCAGCACAGCACTGGCGTGCCGAACGGCCGGAACCCGATCGCTATGCTCTTTGCATCTTCCGTTGCGCAATACGATGTCAAAATCGATGTCCACAAAGTCATCGTCGTCGGACCCTGGGCGATGGCGCACGTTAATTTCCGTAATGTCGATAATGCCGAGCCGGACGATCTCGGAACCGCGGCTGTCGACATGTACTTCTTCGGCCCAGACGGGCGCATCGAAGAGCATTGGGATGTGTTGCAACAAGTGCCAACACATTCTGCAAACGCGAACGGCATGTTCGTTAAACTCTATGAAGGAGAATAGGCAATGAAGACTCTATCTCTCTTGGCGACCACGATTCTTGCAGGTCACACACTGCTGGCAACGAGCGCATGGGCGGATACTCCACCGGTTCCTCCTTCGCAGGACTTGGAACAAAATTATTACGACCGACAAAAAATCGATATCAGCAATGTCCGAGACTTTTACGAGAATCTGATGATCGCAGATGCGATGATTCACAGCGATGGGATGTTCGACGCAAAAACGAAATGGAAGTTTACACTTTACCAGATGATCTTAGCGGGCAGCAATCACCATCAAGCCCGTAGCGCTTATCAGCTTTCTCTACTTGGGGTTCCAAACGAGGAAATTGTCGCGCTTTGGTCGCCTGACTTTGTCTCAAATATTGAAGACGATCGCCTTCGCGTGGCATTTGAATACCTAGACGTTGCGTCGAAACTGCCAACGCGCGTGACCGCCGATACGCATGCCATGCTGCGAACATACTATGCAGATCGACAGATCGTCGAGCTCTTCGAGCTAACGGGCATCAACGCGTCAATGGCAACACATGATCAGATTCTTCCGATTGCGACGGACCAAGAAACGATCGATTGGGCGAACGCAAATCTAAGCGGTGTTGGCTGGAAGCCTGGACACAATCAAGGCTCGGCAAATGAACAACGTGCAAACCCGTTCGTTGGCGAAATGCTTGTTGCGCTACATGATGAGTTTGTCGCTGATTGGAATGCGGGAGACCTCACCGCAAAGGCGCCTCAACTCACCACTGATTTTCTGAATCAAGTGACCGGTTACGGCATACCGCTTCTTACATTTGATGGCGATCAAGATGGGATCGAAGAACCATTCGACTTCTATCCCGCCGAATATTTGCGGTGGGAAGACCCAGGCGCGAAGTCAGCAAACCTGCCGCCAGCAGGGACACCGCCGTTCAACGTGGCTGCCTATGATTACAAGTACTTTGAGCCGGCAACGATTCCCGCGACTGAACATTCCTACAGTGAGCGGCACAAATTGGACAATAGTTGGAGCCGCAAGAGTAGCCTTGGCACACTCGGTATGGATGCGTTTACACTTCAACGTGACCGGGCTCTGACTCTTCAGCGAAAATGGGAGTTGTTCTTTGTCTATCAACTGGCCAGTGGTTGCGTGCACTGTCAGGCGCATGGCGCATTCGGAACGTTCCAAGAAATGGAAGATGACTACGTTTACGACAAGATACCTCCGCAAGACATGCCGATGGTCGTGAACAAAATTCGGTCACTGATGGATTTTGAACGTGCCGACCACTTGTCCGCCGCAGATAAAGCCGCCTTCCGTCTAGCCCGTGATGCCGGCACGTTGCCTGGGCGCACGACCGCAGCGCACATCGAAGAGTTGCGCCGTCATTACAATGATCGTGAAATTCAGGAAATCATCACAACGCTCGTTTTGACGCCATGGCTCTCAACCGTCATGCAGTCCCAAAGCACCGTTACTGATCAATACAGTATGTCTTGGACAATGAAAAATCTTGGCGCGATGGGGTGGAACCCAGGCGTTCATACCGGATTGCCGCTCGAACAAAGACCTTACCATATGAGCCAATATTATGGGGTCGTAGGTGGAGATATGATGTCCGGTATCGTATCTGATGCGATTAGCGAATGGCTCGACATCACCGTTCCGCTCGGCGTCGACTCCGACGGTGACGGGGTCGAAAACGGTTTTGACGGTTTTCCAAATGATCCGACTCGGTGGGCCGACACCGATGGAGATGGCATTGAGGACAAGTCTGATTCCGATATTGATGGCGATGGGATTCCGAACAATCAGGAGATTTCCGCAGGCTCATTCCCTTATAAGGCCGACTCCGATGGCGACGGCATAGGCGATGCGGAAGAAGTACAGGCGGGTTCAGATCCGACCGATCCCCGAAGTATGTAGTCAGATTTGATTTCTCAAAATCAAACCCATGAGGAGGAAGGTTGCACCTTCCTCCTCTTTTCTTTCATATCCCGATCTGACTGGCATTGGGTATTGAGAATTTTGTTTGCCGAACGACGGGATCACAAGTTTCAGAGACAATCGGATTTGGCGCTGAGCAAACTACCGAGTTGACAATTCTCGTTATATCCATATCTGAAAACATGCGTTTTCAGATATGGAGTCACAGAATTATGGCGTCATTTGAATCGCCGGACTTTGATGTATTGATCATTGGATCCGGGTTTTCAGGAATAGGGATGGCGATTGCTCTCAAGCAAGCCAAATTTCAGACATTCGTCATCCTGGAAAAAGCGCAAGGCGTCGGAGGGACTTGGAGGGATAATACCTATCCGGGGTGTGCCTGTGACGTCCCAAGTCGACTTTACAGCTACTCTTTTGCACCGAACCCCAATTGGTCAGAAGTGTTCGCCCCCCAGGCGGAAATCAAAGCATATTTAGAAGACTGCGCTGAAAGATACGATATTCTCGACCATGTCCGGTTTGGTTCTGAAGTTGCAGACGCGAAGTACGATGACGAGTTGTCCTTTTGGCGTGTGCGCACCTCTAATGGAGACGAAATTAGTGCCCGAATTGTCGTTTCAGGCCAAGGCGCGCTTCACATTCCAAAACTGGCTTCGATTGATGGCATAAAGGATTTTGAAGGCGATCATTTCCATTCTGCGAGTTGGCCAGAGAACTTTGATCTCAAAGGTCGTAAGGTCGGTGTCGTCGGAACTGGCGCGAGCGCGATCCAGGTTGTGCCGAGTATTGCGCCCGAAGTGTCAGAGCTTGTTGTATTTCAGCGCAATGCGCCCTGGATTCAACCAAAGCCTAACTGGAAGATCGGCAAATTCGCGGCGTGGTGCTTCGCAAATGTACCGTTCGCGAACTCAATCAGCAGAACACTGCTGTATTGGCTACTAGAATCAAGGCTGCCAGCTTTCTTATCCAATAAGAGTTCAACTTTTGGAGAACGGCAGGCCAAAAAGCAGCTGCGCAGGCAAGTCAAAGATGAAGCCTTGCGTGACAAACTTCTTCCGAGAGAGAAGTTTGGTTGCAAGCGCGTCTTGTTATCGAGTGATTACTATCCCGCGATCGTCCAGGATCATGTTACCCTGGAAACAGATTCAATCGTTCACGTGGATGCACAAGGTATTCGTACCGATCAATCCTATCATAAGCTCGATACCATCATTTGGTGCACGGGATTCGAGGTGACGGACGCAGCGGCAAACCCACTAAGAATTGTGGGCCGAGACGGACGAGTTCTTCAAGATGAGATGCAAGAAACGGCTAAGGCATATCTTGGAATCTCGGTCGAGGGGTTTCCAAACTTTTTTATGCTGATGGGACCGCACACCGGGTTAGGACACAACTCGATGATTTACATGATCGAATGTCAAATTCGTCATGTGATGGAGGTTGTGCGCGCGATGCACAAGAATGGCTCTATGTCGGTTGAGGTCACGCACGCTGCGCAAGAAAGCTTTGAACGTGAGATCGATCGCAAGATGATCGGAACCGTTTGGGCATCAGGCTGCCAGAGCTGGTATAGCGATGCGTCAGGGCGCATCACCACGATCTGGCCAGACCATACATTTAAATACCGAAAGAGAACACGCAGGCTCATCGACGGAGATTACGAATTCGAGCAAGTCAAAACGCCTGAGCCAAGGATGAAAAAGCTATGAAACCGTTTCAACTTGAAGGCTCGGTCGCAGTGCTGACGGGTGGGGCAGGGGGTATCGGAGCCCAACTCGCAATACAGCTTGCATCACGAGGCGTTGATTTAGCCGTAATTGATCTCGATGGGGGCGGATTGAAAAACACCCAAAAGGAAGCAGAACGATATGGTACGAAGACAACAACCTATGTTGCTGATATCACAAATTCAGAAGATATCACGCGCATCGTCTCAATGATCGAACGCGACTATGGGAAAGTGAATATCCTCATAAACAATGCGGGAATCACGACGATGGGAAGTTTTCAGGAGACTTCCAAGCAGCAATTCGACCGCGTGATGGCCGTCAACTTTTCCGGGCCGGTTGCACTCACGCGGTCATTGTTGCCGATCATGATGCGACAAAGCAAAGGGCAAATTGTAAACGTCTCAAGCATACTTGGATGTGTCGGGGTTGCGAACCAAACGGCCTACTGCGCAAGCAAATTTGCGTTACGCGGTCTATCTGATGCATTGCGATTAGAGTTGGAAGGCAACGATATCGGTGTCTCACTCGTCTACCCTGGCGGTGTTCGAACCAATATCGCCAATTCAGCAACAATAGCGACGCGTTCGAACTGGCCGGATGGTGACCCGCGTGCACAAGCAAATAAATTGCTGAAATTAGATCCAGCCCGGGCCGCCAAAATAATCGTTTCTGGTGTAGAAAAGCGAAAAAGACGGATTGTTGTGGGGAGTGACGCTAAGTTTCTGTCATCAATTCAACGGCTTTTTCCGGAATCACATCAATCAATTTTGGCGACACTGACGAAACGACGTGATTCAAGCCCTCCGAATTAACAGCGTCAATAACAGGTGCATCTCGTCGATCCGTTTTATCGCGCGCCATAGAACGGTTAAACAAAGATCAGACAATGTTGCGGAACGGGGCCTCAACAGAAAATCCAATTTCGTCTCTTTTGGCGCGTTTATCGCTTCGCGTCGCTTTGGTCAGATAATGAGTAAAGAGTCACTATGGCTGCCAATAAGTGTTCGATTGGCGTCTGGTAGTTTTCTTCAACCCATCTTCTCGCAATTTGAAGCGTACCCGCCGCGAGCGCGCGTCGTACATATTCCCTAACCTGCTCATTTGTATGAGCGATCGGCACATGATCGGGAAATAGTCCGGATATCATGTCAACGGATTGTTCAAAGCGTTGGCGCATGCGGGTGCTGACCGATGCGACATCCATCAAAAAGACTCGGGCAAGATCTGGTTGTTCTCGCAATTCTGAGAAATAGGTTCGGTGGAATGCCAGGACTTGCTGTTCTTTATCGTCTGGAAATGCCCGTGCCGCCTCCAGCGCCTTTGATAAAAACACTTCTACAACATGGTCATAACATGCGGCGAACAAGTCCTCGCCATCGGAAAAAGACTCGTAAAAGTATCGCGCGGTTAGCCCCGCGCGCGTGCAAATTTGCCGGACAGTCGCTTTATGGTAACCCACTTCGCCATAGACGAGGATCGCAGCTTCGAGCAAAACAGCGCGCCGTTCGATCTTTCGATCCTCGTCGCTTTTACCTGCATAATGGCGTCCTAACGCGTTCTTTGTCGTCATGTTTTTTGCATGTCATCCTTACGTTTAGTTTTTGTCGCTATCACATCGCCAAATACGCAGCAATTCAGCCGCCGACTCTTCGAACAAACGAGCTTATGCGTGGCGCGTGCCACGGATGTCACATGGGCCTAAGAGAATCCGGTTCACTATTGTTCCGAACGGACCCAAATGGGCGAAGACCATGCACGTTCCTGAATGGTTGCCGGTAAATCAGAACGCGGTTCAACACCAGCCTGCAGAGCATCCCAAGTTGACCATCTGCAGGTGGGGTTTTCCAACACACGGACGTAGTAAAATGCGTCCAAAGTTGCGTCAAAATCTGGATCTTGCCAGAGCGTTAGCAACTCATTTGCACCCACGTCTTCCGATATAGAGCAATCCGACAGATCAACCTTGGCTTGGTTGTCTGGGCATCGATGAGTCGCTGAATCTGGATCCAATCCATCCGAGCATGCAACATCATAGACGACTTCATGATGTTCACCGCCGCGGACATACCCTTTAATGATTTGCAATCTCTGCAATGGCGCTCCCAAACTATCTCGCACGCCCCATACGACAAACTGCGGACGACTCGAACCGTTTAGCTCTAAATCGCCGCCCATGGGTGTACCCGTCGCGTATAAGGATGAAACCATGTCAGTTGATTGCAGTAATTCTTCTTGCAGACCATGCCCAGCAAAGAAACGAACTTTAATTCTGGGACCGGTCGTTGCGAACGTCTCCTTTCGACGAAATGCATCATAGATCGCTTCTCGCGTATTTTCTTCCGCCCAAACGCCAGCGAGACCAGACGCCCCCCAACGTTCGTAGCCACGCGCAGCGACATATTGGTTTCCATCCACGTCCTTGAGGAAGCTCGGCATAAATTGGTTCGCAATCCCACGTCGAATGCCAGTAATCGGAACGGACCCTCGATCTGACGGATCAGAATCCATGACACCCACTTTGGCGTGATAGTCTTCTTCATAAAGAGACGGCGCGGCCACGTGCGTGTCAGAAGATCCAATCAATCCAAATTTGTAGGGATTTTCCAATCCAGCGTCTTCAAGCGCGAGGCCTTTAAGATAAGCATCACGTACGTAACTACCACTCGGCTCACTCTGAAGAAACGTCGCCACCCGGAACTGCATAATTTCGAAGTCGGCCCATTCATCATTTTTAGACAGCAGAGGGTGTGTATCAGATGTCCCCTTTACCTGCGTGATCTCTACCAACGGCTCATTACGTGCGCGCTGGTTCGAATAATCATCATCGAGAGGATCTCCCGCCCAGTCGACGAGTTTGAACATTTGTCCATTCGAACCGTTTGAGTTGTGAGGGATTGCAAGACTCTCAATTCCGTTTTCGCGAAGTCCATCCATCCAGTCCCACAACCCTTCGGGATTTTGGGAATGAAATCTGGAAAATGGCTCGCTTGGAAGTTTTGC
>ERZ1740059.172-NODE-172-length-34993-cov-6.341119_pt1 | contig 34993 bp, 33 predicted proteins | sample MGYA00581744_ERZ1740059 | MGnify/ENA primary metagenome ERZ1740059 (study PRJEB43018, sample SAMN04849738) | marine metagenome | isolation source: floating plastic debris | place: Pacific Ocean | collected 2008-08-28 | study: EMG produced TPA metagenomics assembly... | reverse complement strand
CCAAACAACTTCTGTATTTGCCTGCCGGTGCGCAACCTGTTTTTAAACATAACATTCCATCGGTGAGCGTATTCTTTCTCCATGGCTACTCTATTAAGTGCACCTTTAGAAGCATGCTTTATGACGATTTCCGCCGCGATCTTACCGGAGTGAATAGCTATGGCCATGCCATTACCGCAAAGCGGCGTGATCATACCTGCTGCATCGCCACACATGAGAATGTGGTTTTCTACGGGCGCTTTAGTTTCAAATGAAATTTCATTGATCACTTCAGGCTTGTCAAACAAAAAAGTGGCCGTTGAAAATATCTTCTCAAGAAAGGGGTTTTGTGCAAGAACATCTTCTTCCATTTTTTCAATGGTCCCTGAATCTTTTAAGTTTTTTCGCTCTCCAAGATAGCAGAGGTTGTATACATCGTTTTCCACTTTATTAATACCGCAGTAGCCACCTTTAAAATTATGAAGCGCTACGGTGGACGGCTCATGCTGGTCATACTTAATGTGATATTTCACCCCAACGTAAGGGGAACGTTTCTTGATAAACCCTCGGTCAAGGCTTTTATCAAGTACCGAGCGCTTGCCAAAAGCGCCCATTACGATCCCCGCTTCATATTCCCCCTTATCAGTGCGTATTTCAAAATCATCTTTTTGAAAACTAAGATCTGTTACTTTTTCATGAATAATATCGACCCCAGAATCAAGCGCCTCTCCTGCCAGAAAATGATCCAAAGCATATCTGCTCACACCAAAACCACCTAGATCAAGAGGCATATGCGCTGTTTTACCATTTACCGAAGTCAGCTGAAATTTAGAAATGTCGGCCGTGGCTATGTCCGGAAAAAGGCCATTTTCCTTTAAAAAAGGTCTTACCTCATTAGAAATGTATTCACCACAAACTCTGTGGAAAGGGTACTTTTTACGTTCAAAAAGCTTTATCTGAAAGCCTTTTCTGCTTAATAAGATAGATGCTACCAACCCAGCAAGACCTCCTCCTATAACTATAATCTGACGCATCTAAAAAAAAATTTAAAATACCTGTCACTAAATATCAACAAACCGAATAAACTAACGTTTAAAGATTTTATAAACAATGCAAGATATGTCGGCTTTAAGTTCTAAAACATCGGATCCTGTTAATATATTTTTGATAGGGAACAACCCTACCGACCTGGGTTGGATATATAAAATGCTAAAGTCCATTAAAAACAGGACTTTCAGAACAGAAATACATTTCGATCTAAGCAACGTATTGAAAAAAATTTCTCAATTCAATCCTGCGTGCATTTTAATCGATGACAATCTCGAGAGGCTAAAACTGATTAAGTTGGTCAGGCATCTAAATAATCACGTAAGAACCCGACATATTCCAATTACCGTGATCAAAAACTCCAATTACAATGAGGCTTCTATTCAGGAAGCACAGGATTTTTTACTTAAAGATTCGTTGACTTCTGACACCTTAGATCGTTCAATTTTTAATTCCATAAGGTTCAAAAGGATGCAGCGGTACTTAACGGTTAACTACAAGCAGAAGAAAAATAAGCTAAACCAATTCCTCAAGCGCTAAATCTGTTTTGCCAGACGAAAAGAGTTTGCATAGAATTCATCTCCACGCCTCACGCGAATTCTAAGCTTTTTATTTTCCTTGGCGTTAAGGAAGGCAATAATATTAGATAAGGTCATATCCTTGACACTCATACTGTTAATAGATATTATTCTATCTCCCTTCTTGAATCCGGCCGCCTCTCCTGGTGATTTCTCTCTGACTGCAACAATTTCATAATCAACCAAAGCGCTACCCTTTGCCTTAACAACTAAGCCGCTTAAGTTATAGGTGAAAGCTTTTTTAAAAGACCTCCCCCTTTTGACATAAATTTTTTCCTGTGGGAAGTTAAAAATGATTTTAAATCTATTGAGGATTTCCCCTCCTATGGATCCATTTCTAAATACAGTGGTGTTTTTTAAGCTATCCAGAACACGATCTTCCTGAGGAAAAGTAGCAATCAAATTATCCCAATGTTTATCTCCGATTTCAAACCTGGCAAGGCGCGCTATTTTGCCTCTTAGGACGCCCCCCAGACCGCGGCCGAGCGTGCTATTAATATGATTTTCTGGTATATAGAGTTTCGGATTGCTGTCCTCTTCAAGAAACAGTCCATGGCTAGCGCCCGAATCAATCATAAGTTTAAGATCTAATTCATTTCCATCATGATAAACTACGCGGCCTTTAATGTAAGGCTTGGTATCCTCTACAGTGATCGGTATCTCATCATAGCTACGTTTTTTCTTGAAAAACTCCGGTGTGGTAAGGGTCAATATTTTTGTATCATAATTCACTTCTACTATGAATCTGCTGAAAACCTCATACCCCAATATACCATTGACATTTACACCTAAGTAGTTTCTTAGCTCCAGATAGTCTTCTTCCAAAACTAACATTGAATGACCCTTACCCTTTACCGCCGGAGGCAGTGTAAGGGACACACCACTTGTTACATATGCCTCTACAAGCTTGTCCCCTCCGAGTCCTGCAATAGTATATTTCCTGCTGTAGCTAAGGTTGAGGATATCACTGTATGCCTTATCGGTTAAAATGGTGGTTCTGACTCCGGTGTCCAGTACAAATTTCAGAGGTAACTGATTATTTAAAATGACGGGGATTACAATGAGGTTGCTGTAAACCTCAAATGGTATTTTTACCTTTTTTGCATCTCCAACAATATGAAATCCAAGCGTTTGATTTTGACATTGTACAAACTTAAAGGGCAGGGCAAAAACCAAAATAAAAAGAACAACTCGGTAAAATCGAACCATAAAGAACCTTCTGCAACAAAAATTAGGAAATTTTAATCAATAGTTTCATCCTACCAACATAATTTCATTCTGGTCCAAATCAAATAATCCAATTTGCGTGATTTTTTGTTGTTTTACATCTTTTCAAGCTTATCCCAGATTGAAAAGTCTCCAAATTCATAATTCTTCAACTGGTCCACTGCAGTATCTATTTTCTTAATCTCAAGTATCAGCTCTCGGTTTTGAGGTTTTAGAAAGTGGCATTCTACCATGTGGTCTAATTGATTTAAGAGGCCATCATAATATCCATTGACATTCAATAAGGCTACAGGTTTTCTAATAAGTTCTAGCTGTACCCATGTCAGGATTTCTGCAAGCTCCTCCAATGTGCCAAAACCGCCAGGCATCGCTATGAAGCCATCTGCTAAAAACGCCATTTTCTGCTTCCTTTCATGCATTGATTCTACTATATGCATCTCTGTCAGACCGGTATGGCCTACCTCCTTTTCCATTAAGAAATCAGGAATAACACCAATAGCCTTACCTCCCCGAGCCAGAACTTCATCGGCAATGGCCCCCATTAAACCAACTTTTCCTCCGCCAAAAATAAGTTGGATATTATTGCTCACAAGTTGCCGGCCAAGCGACTTTGCCGCTTCTACAAAACGTGGATCACTACCTACACTGGAGCCACAAAAGACACAAATATTCTTCATAAATTAGGATTGAATTATTTGCTAATTAATCAAATAACTATGCAGCGAACAAATGTAAGTACAGGAGCAGAATGGGAGAATAAAGTGGGCTATTCCAGGGCCACCAGAATTGGCAATCAAATTGAAGTGTCAGGAACCGTAGCTGTAGAGGACGGAAAACCTGCATATATCGATGACGCCTATAGACAGACTAAATGCATCTTGGGCATTATAGAAAAAAGTATTCAGAAATTAGGCCCTGAACTTAATGATGTAATCCGTACAAGAATATACGTAACCGATATCAGCAAGTGGCATGAAGTAGGAAAAGCTCATGAAGAATACTTTACCACCGTAAAACCGGCTACCTCTATGTTGGAGGTAAGCAATCTAATTAAGCCGGAATTCTTAGTAGAAATTGAAGCTACGGCAATAACTAATCCGTAGACCCATCAATATCATGCTTATTATTGCTAAACAATTTGTTAGGAAGGATTATTGGCGAAATTATTGCTGCTACAAACAATACTAAAACCACAATTAGTGCACCCATGATATCTCCGTTTAAAAATGTAATTGCAAATATACCCGTGCTGTTGAATTATAAAAACGAAAGTTCATTAAGGTATAGGTCGGTCAGCATAATACTGGCTTTAATTTCTGTCTTAAGCAACAACCTTAATGGCCAAACACGGCTTTTCTCTTCTGACAGTACTGTATATGCCATTGGCGATACGGAAAGTGGTTTACGTCAGGGCAAATGGCAAGTATACGACTCTACAGATACAAAGATTGAGGAAGGAGAATATGACAAAAATATAAGAGTTGGAGTGTGGTCTACTTTTTACGGGGATGGAAATGTAAGATCAAAAGTCTCGTTTGAAGAAGGTCTCCCCACTACGTATATTGAATACTTTCCAACCAGGCAAATTAGTATACGGGGCACATTCAGCAATGGAAAGAAACAAGGAAAGTGGACGCAATACTATGTTACCGGCGAAAAAAGTAATATCGAAATGTTCATGGATGGCCTTAAAAATGGGAAGACAGAGGTTTTCAATGTATATGGCGAACGTACTGCTATAATGATTTATAAAAATGATACTTTGAATGGACCTTATAAGGAGTATAATGATTTCGGTTATATTGCTAAGGAGGGTGAGTACCTAAATGGTGAAAAAGAGGGTCAGTGGATTGAGAATTATAACATTGGAAGGAAGGCAAAAGAAGAATACTATAAAAAAGGCATTCCCGATGGGAAATGGCGTGAGTTTTATAGAAACGGTGATGTTCTTTCGGAAAAGCAATACGCCATGGGAACTCCGTCAGGAACGTGGAAGGAATATCATGAAAATGATCAGCTTGCTGAAGCTGTACGCTACAGGAATGGCTGGAAAGACAGCGTCTATGTCAGCTATCATGACAATGGTAAACTAAAAACCCAGGGTTTATACAAAAATGGAGTAAAAACCGGCAACTGGAGGTATTTCAATAGTACCGGATACGTACTTGAAGAAGGGGTCTTTGTAAGCGATAAGCAAAGCGGTCAGTGGTTTTACTATTATGATGACGGCAAGCTTAGAAGCATCGGAAGTTTCTTAAATGGCTTAGAAGAAGGCTTATGGGGGTTATTTCACAAGGATGGGAAACTGATGCAGGAGGAAACCTGGGAAATGGGGAAACTAATGACGGTTTCGCCATTTTACACGAGTTCCGGCAAGGAATTAAATCCGGGCGCCTTGAAAGACGGTAATGGCGTCAAAATCAACTACTATTCTAGCGGAAAAAAAGAAATAGAATGTGAATTTCAGAATGGAGTCCCCCACGGCGCATGGATGTATTACTACGAAAACAATGATTTAGCAGAGCAAGGCAATTTTGAATATGGACTGAGAGAGGGGGATTGGATGCACTATTATCAGGGTGGTAAAAAAGAATCTGAAGGTAAATATAAAAAGGGTCTTAAAAGCGGAACCTGGCGATATTATTATAAGAACGGTAGACTCCGTGAGAAAATTGATCATGATAAAGAGCAACCTAATTAATAAGAAGTGAGTATAATAGTAGCACCATCGAAGGTGTCACTATGAAAAAGCTTATTATTATTGGGAGTATCACAATTGCTCTAGTAGTTATTGTCGCCATAATCATGCGTTCTTATACGAAGTCATTCAGCCCAGCAGATATGTCGGTTCATGAGGGTAATGACCTTAGTATCGTAGTCAACTACTGCAGGCCCTTTAAAAAGGGACGTGAAGTTTTTGGTGGTTTAGTTCCCTTTGGAGAAGTGTGGAGAACAGGTGCAAATGAACCCACCACCTTTAGTACCAATCAATCCATCAAAATAAAAAACCAGGTTTTGGAACCTGGTACTTATAGCCTATGGACCATTCCACAGCAAGACACCTGGACCGTGATCATCAATAGTAAAATTCCGGGTTGGGGCGTTAAAGTTCCTTCCGGTAAGGCCAATAGAAACCCGGAAAATGATGTTTTAAAGGTGGATGTGCCTGCCATTAAAACACAAGATCTCTTTGAGCAGTTCACAATTTCATTCGACCAAATGAACGATGAATTAGATATGGTCATGATGTGGGAAAATACTCTTGTTGTTGTGCCTATACAAACGAACTAGCAAGCGCTACATCTGCAGGATCTTGATGTCTATTCTCCTGATCTGTTCGTTTTTGTCTGATCTTACTTCCTTATCTCCCATTTGTTCTTGCCGAATCCAAGCCTTTTTTTGATTGACCTGAACCAAAGTTTGAATACGGGACTCATCTACACCACGATTTATCAGGTAATCTTTAACGGCCATTACTTCTGCCGCTGTTCGATCATTATGGTAGTTGTATTTTAGTTGAAGTTCTTGAATCGTCTCATACCTAACGGTGTCCTCTTCTGCCTGAAACTCAGTCATAGAACTATCAGATTGAATAGAGTCAGGCTCAGTAAAATCTGCGCTAGTCAGGTCCGTTACCAAATCGGCAGAATCCCTTTGCACGGAAATGGCAATCTCACGCTCTACATATATAGAATCTATCTTGAGTTCTGTAAGATCCGGATCAGACTGAACACTATCTACTTTATATAAATCCAAATAAGCCGTTAGCTCTATCTGCATTACCGGATTTTTTCGCATCATATTAGATATTCTACGCAATTCAAAAGTAGAGTTATCCTTTAGCGTAGCTTCGTGATCTTTGAACCTTATCTCGGTTGGATAAGACTTATTCAACACCATAGGCTCCAATTCTATATTTAACGTCTGCTTATCACGTGAACCTATTTTTTGGAGATTGAAGACCTTAGAATAATGCATGAAATCAGGATTTTCCGATTCCACCGCTAAATCATAAGAAGCTCCCTCATTCAGGACTATCGCAAACTCTCCGCCAGACCCTAACTTCTCGTTCCAAAGGCGATCTCTTTCATCAATATTGAAAATAGTAAGGCTGGCTTTGGCAGGCTGCCCCGTTTGGCTGTCTATGACCTTTCCCTTCACGCGCATGACTTTGGCAGGCTGTAATTCATCGGGGATCAACTTCATTACCAGCTGACTATTTCTGCCTGTATTTTGGCCGACATACATGTAACGCCCTTTTGCATCTGTACTTACAAACTGGTCGTTCTTTTCGGTATTGAGAAAGCTCAGCGGAACCGGTTCCGACCAGCCGTCTCCCACTTTTCTGGTAAGAAGCAGATCTAATCCTCCTTCACCCCCGAACTTATCCGAAGAGAAAATTAGACTCACGCCGTCCGACAGCATTCGGGGAGTCTGAGAGTTACCGGTATTGATATTTGCCGGTAAATCAACCGGCTCTGCCCATCCGGAATATCTTCTCTTGGATACCACAAGTCGGCAGCCTGAGGCTCCTCCATACTCGCTCATTTTTTCACATCGCATATAGTATAGAAATTCTCCATCCGGAGAGAGACAAGGTCCACCTTCATTTTCTCGAGAGTTGATAGGGGCGCCCATATTTTTTGGCGCCTCCCAGTCGGTACCTCTCCGCTTACTGATCCAAAGATCAAACCCTCCTAGCCCTGATTTTCTTGAGGAATAAAAGAGCATATCTCCATCAAAGCTAAGGCTGTACCCCCCCCTAAAATTCAGCGTAGGCCTATTGATGAGTTTATTGACCTCTATGCCATCATTCCAAGTACTTACCGTTTTTTTGGTGGCTGTCATCATAGCATGATGACCTTCATCCGTGTAATCATGCAGATACAATAAAGTGCGCCCATCTCCACTTATAAAAGGCGCATAGTAGTTTATCGATGGTTTGTTAATATTTGAAGGAAGTATGCGTGATTTTGCCTGCCCGAATAAAGCAGAGGTAAAAGTCATCAAAATTAAGATTGAAATAAGTCCTGAACGTGTCATAGATTAAAAAGGTCTGTGGATTACAATATAGTTATTAATACCCTACTTTTCGAAAAGTATCTTTAAATTGGATCATTAGCCCCTTCAAATGAGATATCTAGCTTTAGCTGTAAAACTAGCCCTGTTTTTGTATACAGGCGCCCATTCCCAACGCCTGGAAACCGTAGTTCAGCGCGGGCATTACGAAGCTGTTAAGGCAGTAGCCTTTACTTTGGACGGGAAGTATTTATTATCAGGTAGCCGCGATAAGAGCATAAAACTATGGGAGTTATCAACGGGGCGAGAAATAAGATCATACCTGGGTCATAAATCTACCATTAATGATCTGGTCATTACTCCGGATGGAAAGCACTTTGTCAGTAGCTGTGCTGATTACACGGCAAAACTCTGGAATATAGCCACAGGAGAATTGGTCAGAAGTTTTGAGGGCCATACTGATTATTTAACCTCTGTGGCGGTTTCATTGGACAGTAAATATCTGCTCACGGCAGGTTTTGACTGGGAGGCTATCCTTTGGGACATTAACACCGGCCTGGAAATAAGGCGCTATAAAGTCAGCCCTGACAAAGGCATTGGATACGGAATAGACGCAGCTTTCGGGCCGGATAATAAGATGGTTTACTTTGGTAGTGATAATCGTTCCGTAAGGACCTATAAAATAGAAGGAGGTGATCAGCTCATGGACCTAAAACCTGAAAAAGGGTTTTGCGGAGGTTGTGGCACTTTCATTCACCCTTTAACAGACAAAGTAATTTCTGCAAGTAATAAGGGTGATCTAAAGATCTGGAATACAAAAAATGGCTCAACAGAAAAAGTCCTTTATACTAACCCTGATGAATTTAGTGGGCTGGATTTTGACGGAAAGGATCGAATTGTAGTGGCCACGCTTGATTCCATTAAACTGTTCAGCCTTTCTAAAAACACATTGCTATGGGAGGTAAAGATTGATGCCGAAAAGGACATTACAGATGTGCGTATGAGCCCCGATGGTAAAACCATTGCGTTGAGTAATGATGACAACATTATCAGGATAGTAGACGCAGCTAATGGAAAGGTCACACAAATACTTGATGGGTTTCTGAACCATGTGGATAAAGGGGGATTAAACTATGATGCCAACTATTGGGATCGCTACATTAAAAAGTATACTGATTTAAAGAATGATGTAGCCATTAGTCCTGATGGTAAATACCTGGCCAAGGGCAAGCTAGGTCGGGTGGTACGCCTATGGAACTTTAAGGAAGGTAAGATTATAAAAGATTTGATCGGACATGATAGGGTAGTACTTACTATGCAGTTTTCCAAAAACGGACAATACCTGCTTACCGGCAGTTCGGATAATACTGCTAAGCTTTGGGATGTGCAGACCGGGGAGGCCTTAGTAACTTATAAAGGCCACCGAGAAGTAATTTTTTCCGTGGCTTTTAGTGATGATGGTAAAAAAATAGCCACCGGCAGCTGGGACGGAACCGCAAAAATCTGGGATCGTGAAACCGGCAAATTAATAACAACCCTCGTATTTGAACAGGCATCCCCTTATCAACTTAAGTTTGTTAATAACGATATCTATCTTCTTGCTGCCCAGCTGGATAAAACACTTAAGCTTTGGGAAGTGGATAGCAAAAAAGAGGTTCGCAACTTTATTGGTCACACCGATGTAATCCATTCATTTGACATTCATCCCGGATTACCTGTAATAGCATCAACGAGTTGGGATGGTAAAGTCAAAATCTGGGATATGAATACAGGACTTCAATCGCGACGTTTTTCCGATCATGAGGGTCCCACCTATGTCGCCCGGTACAGCAATAGTGGCAGTATGTTATGCACCACAGGAGCAGACCGCACAATTAAGGTCAGAAACACAGAAAGTGACTATGTGGTCACAAAGGAATTAAAAGGTCATAGTGCACCTGTTACTAACCTGTGCTTCACCCCTGATGATAAACATTTGATAAGCGCTTCAGAAAACGGGGAGGTGATCATTTGGGACTTGGCTAACGGGAAAGAACTGGTAAACTATATCACGCTAAGCCAACGCGAATGGATGGCGGTTAATGCTGATGGCCATTTCAATGCAACGGAGGGCGCTTTCCAAAATATAGTGTTCGTTAAAGGAATGGAAAGCTACAGTGCAGATCAATTTTTTGATGAATTTTATAAGCCGAACCTGGTTAAAGACGTATTCACCAATCGCTCCGGCAACCGTTTGAATATGCTGGATAAGATGCAGCAATCTCCTCCACCTGAAATTGAGATTCTAACACCTAAAAACAATCAAGCCTACGACCAACAAAAAGCCGATATATTATTCAAGGTGACGGACAAAGGTGGTGGCGCCAAAACGGCTACGCTTTTCCAAAATGGTAAGACCATACTTGCTAAAGACCTACAGGTGAAACCCGGCAGGTCTCAGGTTGTGGAGCATAAGTTCAATCTGGTCCCAGGAGTAAATGTCATCGAAGTTTCGGCGTCAAGCAAAGGAAATATTGAATCGCACAAGAGCCGTGTGCAAGTACAGTTTGGCGGTGACCTGAAATCGTCGTTATATCTTTTGGCCATTGGCATCAATGAATATCAGAATGAGTCGCTTAATCTGAACTATGCTTCTGCCGATGCCGAGGGCTTTGTTGATCTGATCAGGACACAAGCCAAGTCGTTATTCGATAAAGTGGAAGTCATTTCCATATATGATAAAGAAGCTACCAAAAAGAACATCTTACAAAAGCTTGATGAGTTAAAAGGTTCAATTCGTCCCCAGGACGTACTCTACTTATATTATGCCGGGCATGGCAGTATGGTGGACAACAACTTTTACTTCATACCTACCAATAATACCAAACTTTACAGCGATGATAAATTGAAAAAGACAGGGATCTACGCCGGTGAGTTACAAGAAAAACTAAAGGCCATAGCGGCCCTGAAACAAGTTGTGATCATTGACGCTTGCCAATCGGGAGGTGGGGCTGAAATACTAGCTCAGCGTGGAGCTACAGAAGAGAAAGCGCTAGCCCAGCTCTCAAGAAGCACGGGAATTCATGTGCTGGCGGCTGCCGGCAGCGAGCAGTTTGCTACAGAGTTTACTGAACTGGGCCACGGGCTTTTCACTTATGTTTTGCTTGAGGCGCTATCAGGCAAAGCCGATGGCGCTCCTAAGGATGGAAAGATCACAATTTATGAATTGAAAGGTTACCTTGATGACCAGGTGCCTGAACTCTCGAAAAAGTATAAAGGGAAAATGCAGTTTCCTCATACCTTTAGCCGTGGGCAGGACTTTCCGCTTGTCGTGGATCAGTAATTCAATACCTTTAAGATAAACGTTATTCGGACACTGATCAGAGATCTCAAACCCTGCCAACTTACGTTTGTGAGATTCCTGCCTTTTCCGAGAACGACGATTTAAAAATTTAGAGTTTATCTTAAGGATATCGATTAAATTATTAACAATATGGATGGAATTGAATTAGTAGGTCACTTCGGTGCACTTCTGAGCAGTATAACTTTTATACCCCAAGTTTATAAAACGTGGCAAAGTAAAAGCGTTAGTGATTTGAGCCTTGTCATGATGCTTATTGTGTTTACCAGTACTATCGTCTGGTTGGTCTATGGGGTAAGCTTAAATCTTTGGCCGGTAATTGTAGCCAACTCTATCATTTGTTTTCTGAGCGTATTACTGATCTATTTTAAGTTTAGTTTCAAGCAGGCTTAAAGTAATTTCATATCCATGCAGCGTATGTTTCATAGATAGCAGATGTAATTCGCTGGCTCCATATCTCATAATTTCAACCTTTGATTTACGGTACTGCCTTTTTTATATACAAAATCGGCCCTGGTGTTGAATAAATCTAATTAAAACGATGCTTCATCGTTAGCCCTTTAAATCATTTAAAAGGACAGATTATGAAGCAGATTAATTTGGTTTCGGCGATACTTATGTTATTTCTATTTACTGCGTGTGGAGACGATGACGGTGATGATGTAGTCAATACGGTTATATCCTTTACCGACACAAGCGCAATTGTCGATGAAGATGTGGGAACTGTAACAATTTTAATAGAATTCAGCTCGCCGCTCATTGGAGCCGGTGAGATCTCATATTCACTTACCGGCAGCGCTAATATAAACGGAGATTACACGGTAGAGAGCAGCTCTCCATTGGTAGTGGCTGAAGGAGACGAAAGTACCAGCATATCATTCACAATAATTGATGATGAAATTATCGAAAACTTTGATGTAGTTGAAGATGACAATGACGATCTCGTTCTTGTAGAGACATCGGAGCGCAAGGTAATCGTTGAATTGACCTCAGTCACCGGTAATCTCCAACTACCTAACGAAGGTGAAAGAATATTTACCTATAACATCATAGATAACGATCAACGGCCGGATTCAGGTATGAAATGGGACCTGGCTTGGGAAGTAGAAGGATCTATGGACGTAGATGCAGTGAATTTGGATATGATTGCCATCTATGACGTGGTAATAGATGAAAATAATACCATCACGGAAGCTAAAACATATACTATATCTGATAACGAATCCGGTTATGAAAGTTTAGTTGTAGATGATGCTGCTCCGGATTCAGACTATTACGTTGTTATTGAATATACAGGTGGCTCAGGCGATGCAAACTTTGTATTCGCAACCTACCATTCAACTGATCCTATCATCTTCGCAGATCTATTTACGGAAGAAACTGCTGATGAAGGTCTTGTAATCGTAGCAGAAATCTCATCCAAACGTGGTGGTAATTTTAGTCGTAAAAATGCCCGATACCAATCGGTTAATAGCATACTAAAAGTGAAAAAAGGTATTTTAGGTTAACTGAACATGTTATGACAGAACTTGTCGGGCGTATCAACAGCTCCTGGCCAGGGCATACCAAAAATGCGCTGGTCTTTCTCTGATAATAACATAGTGCAAATTAGTTTTTGTGTTACTTAAAAACCTGGTACACCAGTAATGCAGAAAAATAAGCTAACCCTGACATATAAATAAGCTGAAGCATTGGCCACTTCCAGCCTTTAGTTTCGCGATAAACTATGGCAAGTGTACTCATGCACTGCATAGCGAACGCGTAGAAAATCAAGAGAGAAAAGCCGGTAGCAAAATCATATCTGGGCAAACCTGTCTCCGGATTAATTTCGTTTTGCATTCGCTTCTTCACTGTAGTCTCATCATCAGTACCCCCAATACTGTAAATAGTAGACATGGTACCTACAAATACCTCTCTGGCTGCAAAAGATGTGATTAACGCAATGCCTATTTTCCAGTCGTACCCCAATGGTTCAATCATTGGCTCCAGGGCTTTACCAAAAATGCCCGCGTATGAATTTTCCAACTTGTATGCCGATATTTCATTATCTAATTCTTCTCCGTCAAGCTCAGCATGTTCAGCTTTAACTATTTCTTCCGCCCTATCAAGCCTATCAGCTGGACCGTAAGATGCCAATACCCACAAAATAATAGAAATGGCCAGAATGATCTTACCGGCTTCAAAAACAAAGGTCTTGGACTTTTCATACATGGTCAGCCCAACGTTCCCCCACCTGGGCATTTTGTACGTAGGAAGCTCCATTACTAAAAAACTTCTTTCCTTAGTTTTCAAAATAACTTTCATCACGGCTGCAGAAATTATCGCTGCAAAGAACCCAATCAAATACATCCCCATTAATGCCAATCCTTGCAAATTGAACAACCCTAGTACCAGTTTATCAGGAATGATCAGCGCGATTATAATTGTATACACAGGCAGTCTCGCAGCGCAGCTCATTAAGGGCGTTACAAAAATCGTAATGAGCCGTTCCTTCCAATTGTCAATAGTCCGGGTAGCCATAATTGCCGGTATCGCACAGGCTACACCGGATATTAATGGCACAACGCTACGTCCATTCAAACCAAATTTTCTCATTACCCGATCCATCATAAAAACGACCCGGGCCATGTAACCTGACTCTTCCAATATGGCTATAAAAGCAAAAAGAATCGCAATCTGAGGGATAAAAATAACTATACCCCCTATTCCAGGTATAATGCCTTCTGTAATCAGACTGGTAAATACACCGGCTGGTAAAAGCGCCTCTAACCAAGAACTTAATTTGGAAAAACTTATATCAATTAAGTCCATCGGCACTTCCGCCCAAGCAAATATGGACTGAAAAATTAAAAATAAGATCGCCAGAAAAAGGGCGTAGCCAAAAATTTTATGGGTAAATATGAGGTCTAAGCGCTGCGTCCAGCGTTTTGGCAAATGAGTAAATGTTTGGCTAACCGCGCCATTAATGAACCCGCCGATGGCAGCATACCGCTCTAAGGTTTCTTTTCTGCGTAACTCATCCTTATTGAATTCATGCTTTACAGCAATATCATTTAATAGGCTCTTTTCGTTTTCTGTTAAATTACTACTAATACTATGCTGTTGTAGGAGCTGGTAGGCACGGTAATCCTCCTCAACGGCGAAAGCTTCCTTTACGGTTTCAATCGCTTCTTCGGCATAATCCATTGCCGGAAATATCAATGATTTGAGTGGCCCCACAGGTAGAGTCAGCACCTTCATCAAGTCATCAAGACCCTTCCCTTTACGCGCATCAATAGGGGCTACCGGAACACCTAACTCCTTTGAAAGCTTTGCATGATCGATAGCATGGCCGGACTTTTTTACCAAATCCATCATGTTCAACGCTAACACACAAGGTATGCCCAAATCGAAAATTTGTGTGAATAGTAATAAGTTTCGCTTGAAGTTAGAAGCGTCAACAATCACCACTACCTTATCAGGGTATAGCGGGCTAGTTTTATCCCCAAGAATATCAAATACGATCTTCTCGTCTGTAGAATTAGGATAAATGCTGTATGTTCCGGGAAGATCAATAATCTCCGCCTTAGTATCCGGAGAGATTTGACAATAGCCTATTTTCTTATCAACAGTAACACCAGGAAAATTGCCAATTTTCTGGTTAAGACCCGTAAGATGATTAAAAAGAGATGATTTACCTGAGTTGGGATTGCCCACCAATGCAATTCGCATGGACGTCTCCATTAGTTATTGGATCGAAATGTTGATCGCTTCATCTAACCGAAGCGAAAGATCGTACCCTGAAACACTTACACACACGGGATCACCGAAAGGTGCAGTATAGTTCATTGTTATTGGTTGGCCAGGCAGGCACCCCATCTCCAGGAGCTTCAATGACAGGGTACCATCAAGCAGCTCTGAAATAACACCACTCTCTCCGGGGTTAAGGTCAACTACACTCCTGATTTTCAACAAATTATTTAGATCAATTATAAACAATGCGAAGATATGCGCTGAAAGAATCTTAACCAAATTACTGTTCCAAATAGCCGTAAAAGGATAGCCTATAATTTGTCGGCTGTTTTTAAAAGCCGAACGTTATATTAAATTCGTTTAGCATCAAAATGATAATTACTTCTGTTATCAATACACTACCGCTAAAAAACAAATTATGAGCAGGCTAAGAGACATGTTTTCGAGAAGAGCCACGGGGGAATTGGATAAACCGCGATCTGATAGGCCTAAGCGCCTAAAACAAATCCTTGATGAGCAAATAGAAGCTGGTTTACATGAGTTTAATCGGTCGAGCACAGGTCTTTTTATTTCAGCGTTCGCCGCCTGTCTGGAAGTAGATTTCAGCATTTTATTTATGGGCACCATTTATTCGATGTTCGGTGGCTCCCTTAGTACGGAGGCGCTACATCTGTTTTTGGCGCTCTGTTATCCTATAGGCTTCCTATTTGTTATTATCGGTCGCTCCGAGCTTTTCACAGAACATACAGCTCTGGCCATATTACCCGTTTTGAGTCAGTCCGTGCGGGTTAGAGATTTGCTGATTCTCTGGGGAATCGTCTATGCCGGAAACCTGGTTGGAGGATATGTTTTTAGTATCTTGATCTCAAGAATAGGAACGAAAGTTGGGTTCATTGACGATCACGCTTTTGAATATCTTGCACATCATATGGTTGACTACGACTGGAGTACTATTTTGTTAAGTGCACTTCTGGCGGGTTGGATGATGGGCCTGCTGGGTTGGTTGGTCACCTCCTCGCAAGAAACTATAAGCCGTATTTTTGTCATCATTTTGGTAACCTTCATCATAGGTATAGCTGGGCTGCATCACTGTATAGTAGGTTCAATAGAGGTTTTTTCCGGGTTTATTACGAGTGACTCAATTACGTTTACCGATTACTTACGATTTCAGGTTTGGGCGACCATTGGGAATGCCCTCGGAGGAGCTGTATTTGTGGCAATTCTTAAATTCAGTCATGTCAGATTTAAATAGGAAGTCCTGGAAAAGACTTAAATAAAACCGGTAATGTGCGCTGCGGTAGTAGACCACAAATCGGTAGGAATTGCACAGTTAATCTTTTTCTTCCTGAATTTCTATACGTGTTTTTGGAAGCATCTCGGGAAACTCTTTTTGCATGAACGCGATGAGCTTTTCGCGCACCAAAACCCGTAGATCCCAGGCCGATCCGGAATCTTTAGCGCTCACCAGGGCTCGGATTTCCATGGTCGACTTATTGCTACCAGTGACTTGCACCACATTTACTTTTCCATCCCACAAACTTGTACCTTTTAATATTTTGTCGAGTTCCTCCCTGATAGGATCTACCGGCATTCTGTAATCGGCATGGATAAATACTGTTCCTAAGATCTCTGAAGTAGTTCGTGTCCAGTTTTGGAAGGGCTTTTCTATAAAATAAGTGGCAGGTACTACCAGCCTCCGTTTGTCCCATATATTCACTACCACATAAGTAAGCTTGATTTCCTCAATCTTTCCCCACTCACCCTCCACAATTACTACATCGTCTATCCGTATCGGTTGGGTTAATGCAATCTGAAGGCCCGCCAAAATGTTACCAATCAAACGCTGAGCTGCTAATCCTACTATAATACCCGCAATACCAGCAGATGTCAGAAGGCTAAGACCAATCTGACGAATGCTATCAAACGTCATAAGCGCCAACCCAACGGCAACCACGACAATAATCACCACGGCCACCCGCTCAAACACACGTATTTGGGTAAAAATCTTTCTGGCTTCCAGATTATCTTCTTTTGTAAGGTCATATTGATTCATTATGGCAGAACGCCCAACCGCTACAATATTGATCAAAAGCCATGCTCCGAAAAATACAAGAAAAACGTGCCTGGTTTGGTCAATCCAGGAATAGTGCAGATTCAGGTAGTCAATGGCAGGTCCTAGTAATAGTACCATAATAACCAAAAAAAGAGGCGCCTTTACTCTGCGCAGCACCTGATTATCGATATTGTATACACGCCTTACTCTTTTAAGTAAAAGGTATAGAACAACACTAAAAACTAATCCTGCAATTATGCTAAGTACAAAAACTGCTACATTGTGATAAGGTTGTTCAAGGTCGATTAATGTTTTCATCTCCTGATACGTTGTGTTCGTTTAAATTCAATCGCTGTCCCTGTTTAATCAGCGTCTACGTCTTTTACACGCTCAAGAAAGAAAAATTATCCGGATTTAAAAAAGTAGAAATGTTTAAATCATGTAGTAATTTGTAGACGAATTAGACCTTATGAAAGACATTATAGCATCCATTGATCAGCATATCATTCAATGGTCCATTACTATTGGTTTGGTACTGCTTTTACTTATTCTTCGATCAGTGATAATCAAGGCTATCACTAAACATGCACTTAAAAATAATACAGATAAATCGCGTGCTATTTACATAAAAAAGTTGATCAATGTAACCCTAGTTGTACTGTTTGCTTCACTTATAGGCAGTATTTGGGAGATTTCCGTTAAAGGTCTGTCTCTTTATTTCGCTTCAATATTCACGGTGGTTGGGGTTGGCCTTTTTGCTACCTGGTCAGTTTTAAGCAACATGACCGCTTCAATCGTACTTTTCTTTTTTTTTCCATACCGCATAGGCGATAAGGTCAGGATCATTGACGGAGATTATTCAGTTGAAGGTCAAATCTCCGATATAACACTCTTTTACCTGGAAATAAAGGGGGAAAATAATCAAAGCTATACTTATCCAAACAACCTGGCCATTCAAAAAGCGATTAGTAAAATTAAAGGTTAAGGTGCCTACCCACATGATGGACAGCGTGGCGACTATTTTTACTCCGCTGACTTTTATAAACGGATATCTACGGCATGAATTTCACGAACATGCCTAAGTTGTAATATAAGTAGGGCTACTTTGTTATATGGGTGTCACGTTGCTACTGGCAGTTGCTCTGGTAGTTTATTTTAAGAGAAAAAAATGAATCTAATTGTCAACATTTTAAAAGCCCATTCTGAACAATGTTGACCGTGAGTTTGTACAAGATATACGTCGAGTAAAACTAAACTATAGCATTATGGAAAAGATCAGTTTAAAATGGGGCATCAAGGCATTTTTAGGTTTATCAGCTTACTTTCTAATTATGAAGTTTATCGGGCTCATTCATATACCCGAGTTAAGGATTCTAAATGCGGGGATACTATTTACCTGTGTATTTCTGGCCATTAAAGAATCAAAAAAGACACTCTCTGAATTCAATTATTTCATAGGAATTGGCACAGGAGTAGCTACAGCATTCGTAGCCTCAACTATTTTTGCCGTATTCGGATTTGGATATATCACATTCATCAACCCAGATTTTATTGAGTCAATAAGAAACAATGAGCTATTTGGGATCTACATGAATAAATACGGTGCATCATTTCAAATATTCATTGAGGGTAGCGCTTCAGGTTGCCTGATGAGCTACAGTGCAATGCAGTATTTGAAGGAAAGACATATTTCAAGGGCATAGGTGGACTTTATTACGAATTAATATTTTTTCCCTTCGATGAGTAAAACTTTGTCTGCGTCTTTCGTGGCGAAATAGGTGGACAGAGTTTCTTCCCCATCCATTCTGGGTCGGTATACTTCAAAATGTAAGTGTGGGCCGGTTGACCACCCCGTGTTACCACTGAGACCTATCTTATCTCCCTTGGAAACTTTATCGCCTATTGAGACCAGCACACCATTTTCTTTCAGGTGAAAATATTTGGCAATAGTCCCGTCATCATGGGCTATGAGCAGATAATTGGCAAATTCTTTACAGCTTTCGTCTTCACAACCTTTGTTTGAATCTTCTCTCAAGCGAACTACTACACCATCCCTTGCCGCCTGAATCGGCGTTCCCACATCCATTACAAAATCTAATGCCTTCTTCCCGTTATGAGAAAAGGGCCCATTATAGCCTTGAAATAATCGGTATGTTTCTGATTTATCGTAAGGAAGTAAATAAACGACATTATCATCATGTTCAGCCTCTTCAACATTACCTAGCACGTACCGGTACTTATATTTATACCTCCAGGATGCACGCCTCTTGCGTGAAAGGGTAACCAGTACGGTAGTATCCTGAGCCTTAGCAATACGAACCGCAGGCAAAGGTATATCTGGCTCCATGTTTTCATATTCCGCACTTACCTCTATAGAATAATCGCAGTAATTATTATTTATGGCAATGATTTTAACGATGCCGTCTCCATCGTCAATTTTAGTAACCGTCAGAGGTTGTGGTTCTACACTCAGCAGCAGTGATAAAGCCAATAAGATCATTAACCTGATAACGGAAGTGATAACCTGAGGTTCATAATTATTTAAATAGATGTAAATTCGATTATGTCCAAAAAGAAGAAACCTAAAAAGGCCGAGGCGCCAAAAAAGACTAAAGTGATCAATGATGAGGAGGAACCTACCAAAGACTTCGGCGGTTTCCCCGACAGAGATCTCAAAAAGAACCTCGGGTGCGGTTGACTATGAAACCTGGAACCAGGGAACTGCCACTAATTATTATATCTCAGTTTTGCTGTACCTCATTATGGTTCGCCAGCAATGGGGTTATGAATGACTTAGTGGCTGGTTTTTCCTTAGAAGAAGGCGCGCTGGGTTATCTCACCTCGGCTGTTCAGTTCGGTTTTATATCAGGTACGCTCTGTTTCGCGATTTTCACCATTGCGGATCGCTTTTCACCATCCAAGGTTTTTTTTGTAAGCGCTCTATTGGCTGCTGTTTTTAATTTGGGTACCATCATCGAGAGTAATACATTGTGGACCCTAACTAGCTTTAGGTTTTTTACAGGCTTTTTCCTGGCAGGCATTTATCCTGTGGGAATGAAGATAGCGGCAGACTATCATAAGGAAGGTCTTGGAAAAGCCCTAGGTTACCTTGTGGGCGCATTGGTATTAGGCACCGCCCTACCACACTTACTAAAAGGATTAACCGCAGGCTTATCCTGGAAGCTTGTACTTTTCACAACATCTATCTTGGCCGTTTTAGGAGGAATGCTAACCGGTATCTTCGTAAAAGACGGACCTTTCCGCAGGGCTATGCAAAAAATGGAGTTTTCCACTATTTCAGAGATATTTAAAAATGCAAGCTTTAGATCCGCAGCCTTCGGTTACTTTGGCCACATGTGGGAGCTCTATGCGTTTTGGGCTTTCGTTCCTGTTATACTAGGCGTATATCTACAGCTCCACCCGGATGCGGTTCTCGATGTTCCCATTTTATCTTTCGCTGTCATCGCTATTGGCGGGCTTGCATGTATTATGGGGGGGTATATCTCTCTCAGAGTGGGAGCCCGAAAGACGGCTATTGTCGCCCTTTCATTTTCAGGTTTGTGCTGCTTGATTTCGCCACTCATCATAGCAACGCCCGGTACAATCGTGTTCATCGCATATCTTATTTTCTGGGACATGGTAGTGATCGCAGCTTCCCAGATGTATTAAACCTTGGTTGCGCATAGTGCAGCATCAGAAACGAAAGGAACGGCACTTACTATCGTTAACTGTATCGGATTTTCGATTACGATCGTGAGCATCCAGCTGCTTAGCTGGCTTTCTTCATTTGTAAGCGCACAGTATTTATACATGACACTCGCAGCAGGTCCTATACTTGGCTTCATTGCTGTTTACAAAAAACCCTGATTTACATAGTGCACTCATGGCTTCTGGCAACAAGTCGGGTGAATGTCGGGCGTCCGCCGTGGCCATTTTCACGGGCAGTTCGGAACTTGGCATCATGAAAATAGGAACCGAGTTTATCGCGAAAAAGACTAATTCATCATCATAAGCTAAAGGGCAATACTCAAGAGGAATTGGCTCGAGGTCTGTAACCTAAATGTTCGCACCGCCCAGCGCATCGAAGCCGCAGAAGTAGACCCCAGACTCTATACCTTAAAACCATTGCAGAGGCCTTAAAAGTAAGTATGAAAACCTTTATTCCCCCTTTCCGCAGAGAAGGACAGAGGAGCGCTTATAGCCCTGCATTTAAGTACACTGGCTTATTTTATCTTCCCTTTTGGAGGCAATGTCATCGGGCCTCTGATCTTTTGGGTTTATAAAAAGGACAGTATCAACCATGTCGATCGACAAGGCAGGGATCTGCTGAATGCCCAAATAAGCTATTCTCTTTACCTGCTATTAGCACCCTTTGCTTTTTCCTATTTCTGGTGGCGCCAAGCTTTATCTCTCGAGGTCAGGTTACTGTTGAGTCATCTGAAGTTTCAGCGCCCGTTGTCCTTGGCTCGGTTTTTCTAATTTCCGAACTCGCACTTTTCTTGATTATTGGTCTACCGATGATTAAAGCCATACAAGCATTCCGGGGAAAAGTGGTAAAACCTTATCCTCTGAAAATTAAGTTTATCTCCTGAGGTTACCTAAGTGACAGAAATTCGTGAATCAGTTGTTGGCTTACTCCTTTGGCTTCGAACATCCCCATATGACCGGTGTTTTGGAGAATGCCCGTGACTCCTTTTTGAATCATTGGAATTTGTTTTTCCGATTTATCCAGAGGCACAGAAGTATCCTGATCCCCGGCAATGAAAAGAACGGGGCTATCAAAAGTTTTGAGCACATCCGTACGATCATTACGGTCGCGCATAGCTTTAGTATAGCCAACTAACGTTTCCAAAGGGGGTTGTCTGGCGGTGTTAACGGCTTGCTCTATTTCTGTGGCCAGGCGCTTTCGGTTCTTTGTATAAAAGAGTTGAGGTACGAATGAGTCCGCAAAAACCTCCACACCATTTTCCTCCACAAACTCAATCACTTTGTTGCGCGTATCTCGCTTTTCTTCTGTATCGACAAAGGCCGTTGAATGAAAGAGTCCAAAGCCCTCGATCAATTCGGGGTAGTTCTTCGCTAATTCCAAGATCACATAGCCTCCGAGAGAGTGACCAATCACAATCGCGTTGTTAATTTTCAAGGACTTCATCCATTGGGCCAATTGATCAGCGATTTCTTCAAGAGTAAAGTCTTTGGAGGGCAGGGAGCTCTTTCCAAACCCTGGCAGATCAACTAAAAAAACCTCATGCTGATCAATGAACGGCTCGCAAAAACCTTCCCACATGCTGCTGTCTTCGCAGAACCCATGAACGAAGATCAGTGGACGGCCTGAACCGTATTTTTTAGTGTTTAGCATGTCTGTTTATTCTTTTTTTGAATGAAGGTGTGCCACTTAATTGAATGTTGTTAGAGCTATCTATCTAATCGATATTTGTCGGAGTTAAACATAATTAAAAGATACGGAACCTCTGTTAACACCGCGAACATGATGATGTACATCTCAATAAACATCTGCTCAACCCAAAAAGTAAGTAAGTACATAACCGGCAAGGACGATCAGAGCCATTTCACACATGGTATTTCTAAAAACGGTAGCCAGCCCTATAAAATGAAAAGTAAGACAATAACAATAACATATCTAACTTTTGGTAATGGCCTCGATGCCTTCTAACAACCTTTCCAAATCATCCGTGCTGTTATAGAGATTGGGTGTAACGCGGACTACCGTATCATCATGTAATTTTCTGATGACCGTGAACACACGAAACTTATCGTCAAGTTTCTTGACAACATCTTTTGCTGTGACACCTTCTACTTTGAAGCTGGCCAAAGCACAGGACTGCTGAGCATCTAGTGGAGTAGTTATTGAAACTCTATCTATGTTTTTTGCTCGTTGTGTCCAGTATTCTTTTAAATAGCGCAACCGAGCTTCTTTGGGCAGGATACCCACCATTACGTGGAACTTAGCTGCCTCAGTAATGGTCATCACTATAGGCGTGGCGGGGGTGCCATAGTGCCCAAGTTTATCGATGTCATCAATGGCTTTTTTACTGTCACCATACAGCGGCTGGATGTCCTTAATCCTTTCTTTTTTGACATACATCAGCCCGGCACCTAGCGGATTGCCAAACCACTTGTGCAGGTTCACCCCAATAAAATCCGCATTGAGATCCTGAAACCTGTAATCAATTTGAGCAAAGCTGTGGGCTGCATCAACAATGACATCAATCCCTTTTGACCTGGCGATGGTACTGATTTCCTTGACCGGCATAATCTGGCCGGTGAGGTGGGTCAGGTGTGTAACCAGGATGCATCGCGTTTTATTAGTAATCGCATCAGTATAAATATCAATGATTTCCTGATGGTTTTTTGGCGCCAACGGCACATCGACAAACTTAAGCGTGATGCCTATTTTGTTTTCCAGCATCCGGAACGTCTCGATCATGCTATGATAGTCGTGATGCTGCAGGATCACCTCATCACCTTTTTTCAGATCGAGACCCTGGATCAAAATGTTGAGCGCTTCAGTGGCATTGCGGGTAATGAGTAACTCCTCAGGTAATACTCCGCTTACGTCAGCCAGGGCCTGCTTGATTTCAGGGTAGTTCTTTTGATAAAACTCCTGCCGCATAAACTTGGAAGAATAGGCATTTACCTTTTCAATATTGGCTTGGTAAGCCTTTAGTACCGAATTGGGCTGTACGCCAAAATAGCCATTTTCCAGGTTGATAAAATCAGAGGAGACGTTGTAATGCTGCTTAGCAAACTTCTTCCAGAATTTTTCGTCACTTGCGTGGCCTTCTTCAGCAAATAATAGGTCGAGTGCAAAACCTTCCACGGATAAAAGTGGAGTGGTAGCCAGGCTCAAGCCCATGGTTTTCAGGAGGTGTCTGCGGTTCATAGTCAGGTTCAAAAATCAAGATAACATTTATTGGAAAATAAAAAGTCTAACGATCTAAAGTGATTTCAAAAAACTAGAAAGCTTCTCTGATTTGGAACGTGAGACAGGAACTCGAAAACTTGTCGCATGCAGAGTCAGCTCAAAGTTTCGGGCATTGCCTTCCACACTTAATGTCTGCTTACCATTAACAACATAACTTTTATGGCAATGGAAAAACAAGCGGCCCGGAAGCTGTTCGGCAAACACTTTAAGACGGTTTCGAATAAGCTTTTTCTCCATCTTTTCCTGGTTCAAGTAGAAGACTTCGACATAGTTGCCGTCTGCTTTTAGGTAACAGATCTGATCCATACCAAGTTGTAATTCCACCTTTCCATTTTCTGCTTCAAAACGAATGCTTTCCGCTCCATTATCGACTCCGGAAGGTACTTTCGAGTTTGAGCCCAGGTTTTTTGTAAGGGCCAGCGCATTCACTGCACTTCGCTTTTGGAAACGGTACTGCTCATACAGAACCTGAATGATAATGGGAAAAATACTGATTGCCGCGGTAAACAGCGCTACCTTTTTAAAAAGGTCTGACAAAGGCGTCGTGGAAAGATTTAAAACAACGAAAAACAGGAAGATCAATACACAAATGACCGCCGCAACTGAAATATAAAGTGTGACTTCTTTCCCTACCGTCCAGCTATCTTCCTGCATATAATTAGGAAGTATCTTTCGAAAGCTTATAACTACCAAAATCACAGAAATAGAGCTTACAAAACCGATGACCAGTGCAAAAAGCAGTCGGTGAATAACGGACAATGCCGCAAAACCAAAAGGCGCTATGAGTGCAATAAGCATAAAAGTGACCACTCCAGGTAGCACAATGCTGGTTGTATTGTAGATGAAGGGATGGGGTTTACCTAAAGGAGACAAGATGTAAAGATGATCACTCAACCTTTTATAATCAATTGTTGATCTAGTCTGACCTCTCTACGAATCGCTTAGGGCTATTAATTATTTTCACGGCAGGCTTAATTTCTTTTCATGGCGCTTTTTATCCGTACTGAAGCAGATCAATTATCTTCGGTATTTAATATAAAAGTCATGATCGAAGTTCGACACCTGAAATTGATCGATACCATTGCGAAGGTTGGGTCCTTAAAGAAGGCTGCCGAGAAGTTATTTTTAACACAGTCCGCATTGAGTCATCAATTGAAAGAGCTTGAAGCGCAGCTTGAAACGCAAGTGTTTTACCGCATCAATAATCAACTCCATTTCACTCCTGCGGGAAAGGAGTTTAGAGATGCCGGTGCGGATATTCTGAACCAGTTAAAAAAGCTTGAAAATAGTGTCCAACAAATTAACCAGGACCAGCTAAGGGATTATGTGCATGGATATTCTGAAGAAGAAACGAAGCGACTAAATGATCAGGCTAAAACGGTTTCCGATCTGTTGCACTGGGATTCTATATGGGAGGATGGGTCATTGATATTAGAAGCCGGATGTGGTGTTGGGGCGCAGACGAAGATCATTTGTTCAAGCAACCCGGCATCCAATTTTATTGCTGTTGACCTCTCAGAAAAATCACTATCACAAGCAAACGAAATGGTAAAGGAAAATGACATTAAAAATGTAGAATTTAAACAAGCTGATGTTTTTGATTTACCATTTGATGATGCATGTTTTGATCATGTTTTTATTTGTTTTCTTCTCGAACATTTGAAGAGTCCTGAAGTGGCTCTCAAAGAATTTAAGCGAGTCCTTAAAAAAGGGGGTACAATAACGGTCATTGAAGGAGATCACGGGTCTACTTATTTTTATCCTGAAAGCAAGGCAGCACGAAAAGCTATTGAAGCACAGATCAGCCTTCAAAAAATGAATGGTGGTAATACAAATATTGGCAGGCAATTATACCCTATACTCAATGATGCAGGATTCAAGGACATCAAAGTAAGCCCAAGGCAAGTCTATGTGGATGATTCAAAACCTGAGATGATAGAAGGTTTTATCAAAAACACCTTCACGGCCATGATCCGTGGAGTAACAGAAGAGGCCCTTTCAAAGAAAGTCATTTCAAGTCAAGAAATGGAAGACGGTATTCAGGACCTGTATAAAACAGCAGAAGGCGGAGGCACGTTTTGCTATACCTTTTTTAAAGCGAATGCCATTTTAGAGTAATAGTTAAAAATCACTATCCATTTTGACTCTGAAGATCACTCCCTGGCCAAAAAGCGAAAGCCCTGAGTTAAACACGACGAGTGCGGCGGCGCCGAGCAGTACCCAATCCCATGTAGGAGCATCTGTGTTTTTCAAATAGGAGGCCTCACCAAATAAACTTAAGCCGAAGCCGGTGAGGACCAATCCACTAATGGAGAAGATGAGCCATTTCTTTTTCAACGATTTTGTGTTCATGGATCTTGATGTTTTAACTTGAAAGAAACAATAAAAACTCGAAACCTCACACCGTGCCTTTTCAGGCATTGGAAAAGCGTGAGAGTCACAAGTTCAAGGGGATTGCCGCGGCCCGCCGCCCAAAACCCCAGCGCAAGCCTCGCAAATCGTCTCTATTTTGCTACTTTTCCATCATGAAAATAGTAGTCCTCGATGGTCATACACTAAATCCTGATGACCTTAGCTGGCAGGGTTTTGAAGAACTCGGTGAAGTAGAAGTTTATCCACGAACAGCGGTGGATCAGCTGATTGAACGATCCAAAGATGCTGAAGTACTCCTCATCAATAAGATCAAGCTTTTCCAACCTGAAATAGAGCAATTACCTAAACTGAAATACATTGGACTTTGCGCCACAGGTTATGACAATGTGGATCGTGAATTTGCCCGTAAGAAGGGTATACCCGTTACCAATATTCCAGCCTACGGCACAGCTTCTGTGGCACAGCATGCGTTTGCTCTACTGCTGGAATTGACCAACCGCGTAGGCATCCATAACAAAAGTGTGCACGAACTGGAGTGGGTGCGCAGTGAGGATTTCAGCTATTTCAAAGCCCCTCTTATTGAGTTGCAAAATAAAGTCATGGGCATTTTAGGTTATGGGGCCATTGGTAAGGAAGTCGCCAAGATCGCGGAGGCATTCGGTATGGAAGCGCTGGTTCATTCACAGCATGCAAAAACAATAGGTCATGGAAGGTTGGTTGCCTTGGATGAGCTTATGGAAAAGACGGATGTTCTCTCCATCCATGCTTCATTAAATGAACGCACCAATAGTCTGATTGATAAAGGGGCTTTATCTAAAATGAAGTCTTCCGCTTTGATTATCAATACCAGTCGTGGGGCCATTATTAATGACTACGACCTGGCGGAAGCTTTAAACAACGGGCGGATAGCAGGCGCTGGATTGGATGTATTATCCAAAGAACCTCCTTCAGCAGACAACCCTTTGCTTACGGCCAAAAACTGCATCATCACCCCGCATATCTCCTGGGTATCAAGAGAGAGCCGTCAACGGTTGATGGATATTGCCGTAGAAAATCTAAAGGCTTTTTTGCAAGGTGAGCAGAAGAATGTAGTGAATTGATTTTAGTGGTGTCATCCCGAGGAACGAGAGATCTTACTAAGTTTAACCAGCACAAACTTAGTAAGGTGCTTCGCATGGCTGAGCCTGTCGTAAATATTAAATAAAATTACTCCTGATGAAAAAATCTGTACTGCCCGTGCTTTTCCTACTCCCTTTGATGACAGCATGCAGTCAACTCCAGAATTATGAAAACTACGATGTTGAGATCCCACCTGCTTTCGAGTTAGCGAATATTATGGTAGCCCTCACTCAATTTGGGAAGACTGATGATAACATTGTAAAAAAAGGGACAAACTACCATGAAGCGGTAATTAAATATTTTTTACCCTATCAAGATCATCCTGCGATAAAAAAGCTAACTCAAATTTTTAATGGTGATCGTAACGCGAATTACATCGCCTATCACGATTGGAGGACGGGTTCTTACGAAGCAGAATTCGTTGGTAAACAACTGAAGTTCAGATCACTGATCCGAATTAGGAACACTTTCAAAAAACATGCCGATCTGATTGAAGATTTTGCCAACTTTTCATCCTTTTTAGAATTCTATAATCAGCATAAACCTTTATTCCAACGTTATGTCAACCAATACAAAAACGCGGTATCAATAGGCGATATGTGGCAGTGGATGGAATTCCAATTTCCCCAACGTTACGATGGCTACAAAATAGTGATGTCGCCTTTAATTGGTGGCTTCCATAATACCATCAGGACTAAATCCGGTAAAGAAACAATCATGTTTGTTAATGTGCCCGACGCCTTCATCAATCAAAAGGATTTAAGTTCCATTGAAAAGGGTAACATGGTGAGAACTGTTCTTACCGAAATCGACCACAATTACGTAAACCCCGTTTCTGACAACTGGCATAGAGCAATTAACGATGGTCTTGCAAACCTTGATTGCTGGAATCAAAATATCGGAGGATATGATTCTCCTGTAAGAACTTTTAATGAATACATGACATGGGCAGTATTCAGTATCTATCTCAGAGAAAAGTTTGATACTGAAGCGTTTGAAGAAGTTAACTCCCTACAAGCCAATTTCATGGCAGATAGAAGGGGTTTTGTAAAATTTCGTGAGTTCAACAGCTATCTATTGGAGCTTTATGCTAATAAGAATAAGAGTGAAAAAATTCCCGATCTGTATCCTCAAGCCGTTGAATGGTTTAAGAAACAACAGTGTAATTGAATTAAACTAATTGCAGTTAAAAAACAGTGGATTGAGTATCGTCACTACGAGGCCAGCAGGACGAAGTAGTCCACTTGAATTGAAAATGCGAATGGGACCAGAAGATTGCCTGCCTGCGCGTAGCCTTCTTCGGCAAAGGCAGGCTTCACCGCCAATCAAAAATCACACCCGCTGGGTTCGCAACGACGATAGTTGTTAATTGTAAATTGCCAATTGAGAAGTCACCATCCCCAAGTACCTTCTTCACCCTTAAAAGGCCCTACAATATCGGGTGTGATCCAGCCACCGTAAAAACCCCCTGGTTGTGGTTTGACTTCAACGCCGTCAATCAGGCATTTATCCATTTTTTGAGCATAAAAGGCTGGGTAGCCGGTAATGGCTTCAAACCCACGCATTGGCTTATCATAATACCAGGCCGCATCGTGAACAAACTTCCCATTGACAAGTAAATCGTAATAAGAGCCTGCTCCCTTCCACTCACAGTAGGTTGTGTGATCAGAGGGAAGTAGCCGGCCTTCCTTCACCTCCTCAAATGGTATATAATACACGGGCGGGTGGCTGGTCTCCAAAACACGATAGCCCTGGTTGGTTTGAGTGATGCATATGTCATTGAAGAAGATCTCAATGGTTTTATTGAACTTCTCTAATCTGGGCGGCCGGGGATAATCCCAAACGGATTCCTGACCTTTCTTTGGTTTGACGGGCTTGGGTTTTTTCATATTAGGAAAACAACCTGCGCTGCGCGAAGTTTGTAATTATGGCTTTACAAGATGATTCTTTCTGGATGCGGGTCGCCATAGATGTAGCCGCAGAAGCCAATACTCCTTTCGGAGCCGTTTTGGTAGATGAAGAAGGGCAGCATGTTGCCGGCTTTAACAGCACCAAACTTGACGGCGCCACGGCCCATGCAGAGATGAATGTTGTCCGAAAAATGGATCAATTGGATTATGATAATGCAGAAGACCTCATTCTGTATACTACCGTAGAGCCTTGCCCAATGTGTATGGGGGCTGTTATTTGGGCAGGAATCGGAAGTGTGAAATATGGATTGTCAATTGACGAGGTTACGGAGTTCACAAAGCAGATTAAACTTCCCTCAACAGAACTGGCCAAAAGATCCTGGAGAAGTATTTTGATAACAGGAGGAGTGGAGAAGGAGAAGTGCTTTGAATTATGGAAATAATATTATTCTTCCAAAGATTCAGGTACTAGCGCTGTGGCTTGCAAATCCAGCTAATCCATTGTTCTTGCCGCTCGATAACCATAAGCAGCATTACGTGGTCCACCTGACCACGCTCCGTACAGGCGATATGCGATTGGGCTGTATGGATTGAATTCAGAAATATGCGCCTTGGCATAGTAGCCCCCTCCCCGATAACCATAACCGTAAGACTCACCATAGCCAGAGGGCCATCCCTTCACATTAGCCATACCATAGTAATCTACCCTGCCGTCACCATGCTGGCCTTCAAACTCGCGCCCGACTGAGTCTCCAACAGTAATCACTTTTTCCCACATGCTTCCTGCCAAATCCATTACCCAGTAATAGGAAGCCCCAAACAGCTCCCGGGTTTCGTTATTTAATTGTCCTTCATCAAACCCGCCTGGTAGCTCCATTTGGTGTGTTTTGGAGTTTATCCTTCGGATCATTTTACGATCGCCAGCCGTATTCCACGGCATTTCGTGAGCCACTGGTTTCACGGGACCCCTGCAGGCCTTTGTATATTCGAGTTCGGTATATGGTCTTAGCGCTGCCCAGTCCGTGAATGCCATCATATCATCCCAATGCCAGAATACCATCCGCTGTTCGGGTAGATCCGCTACAAAATAGTCTTCTTCCATCCGAATCGTGCCCCCGGACTTTTTATATTTAGGCGTTCCTCCAGTATATCTGACAGAAGCCGCTTGGCTTGTTGTAGAGTTAAGAAAGGCCACATATACCCCCTGATTCACCTCGTATTTCATCAAATAGAAAGGGTCAACACCTTTTGGAAAGGCGGCGGGAATGGGTCCTTTTTGATCACCCTGATACTCCGGTTCACTGGCTCGGTAGAATAATTCACCTCTCTTTGGTGATACCAAAATCTCTCGATCTTCTTTATTAACCGTATAAAGGCCATTGAACTTACCTGCATCATCCGACTTGTAGAAGGCTCCGTAATCCAAAGCCGTAGTATCAGGATCACCCAGGGTAAAATCTCCTCCCGGGATATACACCATCTCAATACCGTAGCCTTCGATGGTAGTGGTATTCAAATAATTGATATATCGTTCATTCAGTCGTGCCGTATCAAGTTGTACAAAAAAGCTGAACATAACATCACCTCTGTACTTGTCAATAGGGTAAACCATCATGCCTGCTCCATCAGTAGGTATTTTGGCCACAGCATCAGGCATTTCAGGGCTCGCTTTCCAACTAAGACGCGCCGAATTCGGCTTGAGATAAAGGTGACGATAACCGCCCGAATTATTGAGCGCTTTAAAAAATACCCACGCTGCATCATGATTTCTATCGTTGTTCCAGCTATTCTTCCAGCTTACGGTAACGTTAATACCGCGAATGAACTGTGGCTTATCCGACTGTATATATTCTACTTGTGTCAGTTTGATGCCATTTGAGTATGCAGAAGAAAGAGCAAATAGCAGTGTAAGAAGAGAAAGGGTACGCATATATCAATAGGTGTTGTTGGGTTTGATTTGTATACGATCAATTATTTAATGATGTGGGATTCGTCATATTTGATTTCCGGCCCTATGTTCTCGCCGATAGGAACAAGAAGTTAGTGGCACAAAGCAGTTTTAAGTTCCTAATGATTATTTGATTTCTGTTTTAAATCGTTGATATTGATCTGAACTTCCGGCGGCGGTTGTAACGTATTCCCAGGTTCCTATCGGTTCCCCATTAGCCACTTGGCCTTGCATTCTTTTTCTTTCCGGAAGTGCAGCAAACGGCCATACCCATTTACCTGAGGCTCTTTCTCCATTGTCAGTCAAAAATGACCATTGCCCGGTCATTCTTCCGGCCGCGTACTCACCGACCATCGCCAGTTGGCCATTGGAATGGTAGAATTTAGCCGGCCCATTTTCAAGGTTATTGATAAAGTAGATCTCTTCCGCCAGTTGGCCGTTTTCATACCAGATCTTGTACGGCCCTTCAATCTTGTCATCAATGATTTTAGCCTCAAAAAAAGGATTGCCATTTTCATGATACCAACGCCAATCTTCCACCCCTTTTTCATACTTTGCCGTCATCCATTCCTGCCCGGAAGCATAGAACACGGCCTCTTTAATCTTTTTCTTATCCTGGAATATCTTGAGCCATTCCTGTGAAGTGCCCGGATACTTCGTTCTAATCGTATCCTGCCCCCAGGAATGGGTAGCGAAAGAAATCAGTATGAAAATGATAGGTCTCATTGCTCATTCTTCAATGAATCAGCAGGGCTTTTTACAGCGGCACGATAGGACTGCAAGGTCACCGTTGCGGCCACTATTCCTATACAAATTATTCCGGCAATTAAGTAGACATAAGCATCCGGAGCGATCCTGTATGCAAATACCGTAAGCCAGTTGGTTATGGCCCAATATGAAAGCGGCGCTGCGAGTAGTGTAGCGAAAATTGCCAAAATCACAAATTCACGATTGAGTAGCGCCAATATCTGTTTAAGATTAGCGCCAAAAACTTTTCTCACTCCTATTTCTCTCTCTTTTGTTTTGGTGATAAAAGATACTAACCCAATAAGCCCAAGAAGAGAAAGAATAATGGCAACGCCACTTAACCCTATGGTAAGACTCGCAATTTGCTGCTCATTTTTATAAAGGGTTGCCAATCGCTGCTCTAGAAATTCTATTTGTATTGGTTCTTCAGGATGCCATTCGTCATATTCCTTTTCAATGGCATCAATAGTACTAAATAGATCTTCGGTCGAGAGTCGGAAAAGCATTTCATAGGCCCATGTTGGTTCAGCATGAACCTCAATAAACATTGGATTTACTTTTTCCTTTAGGGTGAAGTAATGATAATCCTTCACAATCCCATCAATGGTATAATGAATACCCTTGGTGCCGTCTTCCTCATTATCATATTCAGGTTCCATTTGAAAAACTTCTCCTATCAGCTCACCAGGCTTTGTCTTTAAGCTTGCCGCCAGAATCTCAGCAGCGGTTTCATTAATCAAAAACACAGATGCTTTCCCTCTTTTGAGTTCCTTCAAAACCGGGTGATCTATACCCAGTACTTCCATAGAACCCGCATCAATCATAATATGAGTGCCGTCATCATTAACCTCATCATCAGAGGCCTGGAGCATTTTGTAGGTAAGTGTGTTAGACATCTCGTTGCCTGGCACTCCACCACTACCCATGTTCAAGATATTCGGATGAGTGGCCAAGGCATTTTTCATTTTCAAGTAGCTATCGGCGCTGCTCACATTAATAGAAATAACACCTTCTTGATCGAAACCGAGATCTGTGGTTTGTATGAAATTGAGCTGTTGGTTAATGAAATAGGTAGCCGTACCAAGCCCAATTAACAGTAAAAATTGAAACCCAACGAGCATACGTCTTAAACCTAATCCATTGTTAGCGTTAGATACCTTACTCTTAAAAAGCTCAAGCGTATTCTTTCCGGAAAGTACCAGTGATGGATAGAATCCTGACGCCAACCCTATGAAAGCAGTGAGCAAAACCGCAAAAGAAATGAACAAGGGATCCGACAGCATTTCATTTTCCAGTTGCAACTCCATGACCGTATTGAAAACGGGTAGTATCAACTGTAAAATCAGTATCGATATAGGCAAACAGAAGAATACAAACATGAGGGTTTCAAAAAGAAATTGCGTCATCGTTGTTTTCTTCATCGCTCCCAGCGCTTTTCTAACCCCTATTTCACGCTGCCTTCCTACATAAAAGGCAATAGAAAGGTTGAAATAGTTGGTGACCGTGACCACAAGAATGATGATGCCAATAATCCCGAAGATCCAGAGGTATCGAGGATCTCCAGGAGTTTTTAGCTCATACAGGGCATTGCTGCCCAAGTAAATCGAGGCCAACGGCTCAATTAAGAGGCCTTTTTCAAGGGGATTGTCTTTGGCATCCGGCCGGAACCGCAAATACGCGCTGTTCACTTCCGCCAATAACTCGGCTTCCGTCACTCCAGGTAATTTTTTTACGTACGTGTAGTTTCCCCAACTCGGTATTCCTGGTGTGTTGACGATTAGATCGAAATCCAGGTGCGAATATTGAGGTACGTTTTGAATGACTCCGGTTATGGCATACTCGACTGAGTCGATGATAAGATACCTGTTGAGCAATTCCGCATCGTCCTTCCAGTCCGAGCTAAAGTATTTGACCACTGATGATTCCGTTAGAACTATGCTATGGATATCGTTCAAGGCTTGCTCAGCTGATCCGACTACAAAAGTCCAGTCCAGGACAGCAAAAAACTCACTTCCGGAATTAGTCCATAGAATGTTATTCTCGACTAATCTTTCGCCGTCCGATTTTTGTATATAAAACTGGGGTATTGATGTAGGGCTGTTAGTTGAGTTAAACTGGACAGCATTAACGATTTGAGGGCTGTTCTTTAATTCATTAATGTAGTTCAGTTGATCCTCGGCAGTCGTTCTCCAGTAATCTTTAAAGGGCATGACCGAATAGTTTTGCGATCGAAACACGCGCTGAACACGATAAATATTTTCTGCGTCACCATGGAATTTGTCATACCGAAGCTCATTTCTCAAATAAAGCAGACTAAGGAAAATACAAGTCATGCCTATGATCAAACCTGTAGCATTTAAGAAGGAGTGTTCACGGTGTTTGAGAATGTTCCTGATTCCTATTTTGAAATAGTTTTTGAGTAAAGGAGAGTGCTGCCTGTGGATATGAAGTTTCTTCCAGGCATAGGGTTTAAAGAATTTAAGTACATCCAGCCTGTACCTCTTTCTGGCGTAATTCTTCCCCTGATCAGCCAGACGTTCCCGAAAAGCTTCGTTTAAATCACCGGAGATTTCTTCGTAAAGTTCCGAATCACAGAACCATTGCAGGAAGCGTTGCCAAAACTTAGGTGGATTAACAGATGGCATTTTATTGGAGTTGTGGTAACTGATTCCAAAGTCTTGTACGGTGTGCCTTTAACTCCTGAATAGTTCTCACACCATAATCAGTAGTTTTAAAGATTCTTTTCCTTCTTCCTCCACGCTCTTCGATGGCGCCTCCCATTTCTGACTTGATCAAGCCCTTTTTTTCCAGCCGGCTCAACACCGTGTGTACCGCACTAATGGAAATCTCCTTGCCATTTTGCTTATGGTATTCTTTGCTTACTGAATAACCATAGGCTTCATCCTCCATGATCATTACGAGGAGCAAAATGGTCTCTTCTAAGTTCCCTAATTGTGTCATTATTATTTCTTCAA
>ERZ1740059.170-NODE-170-length-35381-cov-8.721253_pt1 | contig 35381 bp, 29 predicted proteins | sample MGYA00581744_ERZ1740059 | MGnify/ENA primary metagenome ERZ1740059 (study PRJEB43018, sample SAMN04849738) | marine metagenome | isolation source: floating plastic debris | place: Pacific Ocean | collected 2008-08-28 | study: EMG produced TPA metagenomics assembly... | reverse complement strand
CGCAGGGTACCGTCTTCGCTCCCCGATACTAAATAGCGACCGTCAGGGCTAAAGTCGACGGTCCAGACGGTGCCCTCATGACCACACAGCTGACCCAGGGGGCTGCCATCGGCATACCAGAGGCGGATGTTGCGATCGCTACCCGCCGAGGCTAAATAGGTGCCATCGGGGCTAAATTTGACTGACCAGACGGCGTTGTGATGCCCCTGAAACGTACACAACGGCTGACCATCTGGGGTCCAGAGCTTGACGGTATGGTCGGCACTAGCAGATGCGATCGCACCGCCATCCGGGCTCCAGTCAACGCTATACACACTGCTGCTGTGGCCATGGATAGTGTGGGCATTTTCTCGGTTATTAGCGTCCCAAACCCGGAGGGTCTGATCGGCCCCGGCAGAAACTAGCCTTGTCCCATCAGGCTGCCAGCAGACATCCCACACAATGCCGTGGTGCCCCGTTAGCCTGGGCACATCCTGACAGGCTAGCTGCCACAGACGAATTGTATTATCGTCACTGGCTGAAATCAGCTGAGAGCCCTGGGGATTAATATCTAGACTTAAAACACTGCTGCGATGCCCCCGTACGGTATCCAACAGCTTGCCATTGAGATCCCACACCTGAATCGTCTGATCATCGCCAGCGGACATCAAGCGCGTGCCATCGGGACTAAAACACAGAGCTCTCACCCAGTTTTGGTGCCCCTCAAAATATTGCAGCAGCTCACCATTCAAGTTCCAAAGCTTAATTAAATGATCGTCCCCCCCCGAGGCAATGTGCTGACCGTCAGGGCTAAACACCGCCGTAAGCACCCAGCCCGCATGGCTGCTCATGACCCGCAAACGCTCCCCTTCCGTATCCCAAAGGCAAAGGGTGCCATCTTCGCTCCCCGACACTAGATACTGACCATCGGCACTAAAAGCCACCGATCTAACCCAGTCAAGGTGGCCTTCGAGGGTTTTTAACCACTGGCCATCTTGGGTCCAGAGCCTCACCGTATGATCGTTACTGGCGGTGGCCAGCAGTCTATGGGTAGGGCTAAAGGCCAGACTATTCACCGAGCCCGTGTGGCCAGTGAGAATATGCAAACATTGACCGCTCACATCCCAGAGCCGCACCGTAAAGTCATCTCCGGCAGAGCCAAGCATCTGGCTGTCGTAGCTAAAGGCCACATCTAGCACACTGCCCTGGTGCCCACTAAAAACCTGCAAAGACTTACCCCGAGAATTCCACAGTCGCAGGGTGCCATCGTCACTGCTAGAGGCCAGGTATTGACCATCGGGGCTAAAACAGGCCGAGAGGACCCAGTCCTGGTGGGCATGGATGCGGTTTTTCTCTCGAACTGTATGGAATGCCTGCCACAAACGAAACAAAATCTGGTTTTGCAAATAGGCGGATACGGGGGTGAGCTGGCTTTGTTGCGCCCCTTTTAGGGCTTCCAGCAAGGCCCCCAAACCATCGTGGGACAGCAGCAGGGCTTGGGAAACAGAGGCAAGAGCCTGCATCTCGGCGGTCTCAGCCCGGTAGCGTTCCTCGGTGGCTTGGGCCAGGGCCAGGGCCTGCTCTTGAAGCGCCGTACGCAGCTGGGTTTCGGTTTGTTTTCGCCGCCGCCGCTCGGCCTGTAGCACGGTCATTAGCCCCGGCATATCCTGCTGTTTCACCAGGTCGGCCAGGTAGTCGTGGGTGAGCTGGTAGCGCACACTACCCCCCACCTCTGGGCTTTCAAAGAGCAGCCCGGACTCCGCCAAAATTTCTAGCACCAGGCTCAGCTGGGTCGGATCCACCAATAATCCTAATGACTCTAATGATTCTTCTAGCTCCGCCCGAGTTTTGAGGGGACGGGTGGTGCTCTCATCGCTTAGTAAATAGAGAATTGTTCGGGCTAAGGTACTGTTTTCAGGCCCGCAGTCTCGCACCACTCGATTGAGGAAACGACGCACCAGGACCTTCACCGGGTCAGCCCCCAGCTGTTGGTAACGTCTCAGGGTGGTAATGTTCTCTCGCTGTAGTTCGGCACCCACCACCTGCAATTCAATCGGGCGCACTTCGTCATCGTCGGCGGTCAGGTCGGCCACCAGGGCCGTAATCAGGGATTCTTCTAGATAAAACTGAGCGTTATCGGTTAGCTGTCGAATAACGGCTTCGCACTCTTGGGGGGTAAAGTTTCCCAGGTAGTACCGTACATCCTGGCTCAGAATGTCAATATCTAGCGCGGCCCGACGCTCCCACTCCAGCAGGTAGTGCAGATAATCATCCCGTAGGGCTAAAACAACCTTAATGTAGGGATTATTCAAACAGTCCCGCAGAAAGTAATACAGTGAGCGACGCTGCTCAATATTGGGGCGTTCAAAGAAAAACTCTTCAAACTGATCGAAAACAACCACAATCTGCTGGTAGTTGTCCTGGGCATGCTGACGCAGGTGAGTTAGTAAACTCTCATGGGTAATCGGAAATGAAACTTGAAAATTGGGAGGGGCTGCAGGCTGGGACGAGGTGACCCGCTGTAGCGCTTGCAGAATAGAAACCTCCCAGCTGAGATAGTTGCGCACCAGTAGGGGGAGCGTGGTGCGACCTTCGGAGGTGGCCTGTTTGAGTGCCGGGACTAGACCACTGCTGAGGAGAGAACTTTTGCCCACCCCCGACTGACCATGGATAATCACCAGGGTATGCTGGGGCTGCATGAGTCGCCCCACCAAATGTTCAATAGCCTGCTGCCGTCCAGAGGCCCGCATTTCTACCGGTGAAATGCTCTGGCTACCAGAGGGGGAACGGTAGGGCTGAATTGCACTGGCCCCAATAAATGCCCGCAGCCCCATGAGGTTCTCAATCTGGCGCTGTTCTTGTTTAACAGCAAACGCCTCCAGGTAACGCTGTTTGAGAAAATATAAGTCCTGGAGATTTCGCAGAATATCTCGATAGAGGGGAAAGTCGTGGCGGGGCTCTGTTCTCTGACGGGCATTTTCTAAATCGTGCAGGGCCGCATCAAAGAGGGGGAACTCTCCCTGGCGCAGTTTTGCCTGCCCCCGCAGAAAATAATAGCGACCCTGGTGATAGCGCAGTGCCAGCACAACAGCCTGGGGTGAGACCGGAACCGAGGGCGTATCAGGTTCCGAGATATCAAAACCATTCGAGCCAGAGATTTGGGTACTTTTGACCGCCTGGGCTAAGAAATTGAGTGCTTCTGTGGCCAGGTGCTGAGCATCGACCCAGTCCTCGTTGGCTAGGGCCGCTTCTGCCAAATAGCCATAGTCTCGAGCTAGACGGACAACATCATTTTGGTGCAGCTCCAACCCCTCATTGGCCAGAGTTGTCAGGGCATCCCAATCCTCCAGCTTTTGCAACACCTCGGCAAGAATGTGGATAAATGTGGCGGCCCGATCGCTATTATTTTGTTGCCGCAGCACATCGATAAACTGTTCATAAAAGCGACGAGCCTGACGGCAAGAGGCAAAGTAGGTGGAGCGCTGCAGTTCGGCATGGGTCTGCCACCACAGCCCCAGGTGCAGCAGGAGAACTGCCTGCTGATCGCTAGTATCTTCAACGGTTTTGTCGGTCTGTAGCCAGTAGGCCAAACTTTCTTCGTAATATTCCCTAGCAACTTTCAAACGGCCAGGGGTGTGGGCTTCACGTCCTTGGAGAAAGGTCAGGCTGGCCTGCAACGCGCCATCTAGCTGAACGGCGTGTTGGGTTAAATCTGCGATCGCAAACGGTAGCTCATGCTCAGTCAAAACCTTGAGATGATGACTCAAACTGGGCAGGGTCGGTGCCCCATACTCCAAAAAATGAGAATCCTGGCTATCTAAAATATGGGTAAATAGCTCCCCTGCCCCCCGGTGCAACGCCTCAATCAGCGGCTGTATCGGATAGTCAATCTGAATCGGCACCGCCGCAAAGCTCTTTAGATCGGCAGCATAGAGCGTCAGATCTTGCAGCACTGCGTCATTCATCCACAGCATCACCGGATAGGGAAATTTAGCCAGCAGTGCATTGCGCCCCACATTAGCCGCCTTAAATAAGACATCCAACGCCTCCACCTGGTCAAACCCCGTTACCATCACCGCAGGGGGGGGCTGCTCCAGGGTAGTCTGACAGCTGGCAATCGCCCCAGTAAGAGAACGGCTATGGGCAGACAGCTCAACAACTTTAAAGTGTTGCGTTTGAGCCAGATCCCTCAGCAATAGCTGCGTCAGACGTTGATAGTTACATCGCACCAGGATTAATGAAAACTGCCCACGACCAAGGGTGAGAGCCCGTTTTAAGTTGTTCAGGGCTGTCTGGTTATGGGTAACAATTTCAAGGAGATCAGCCTGGTACATTTGACAATTTTGAGTGGGATATGGGCCACCGGGGGTTATTTAAGGGCGTTTGGTTATTTTTGGTTATTTATTTGGTTATTCACTGGTTATTTAATAGCCGACCTGCCAAGTTCGACCTGCCAAGCTTGAAAGCGGTTAGTCTCTTTTAGCACCGGGTTGAGGTCAAACCAGCGACCGCCATGGTCACGATATTCATAGAGAAACAGACTGCGTAGGAGCAGGCTATAGGCCTCGTTACCCTGGTTATCGGGCGTACTGATCGCCTTAAACATCAGCTGCCACTCCCCCTCATCAATCAGGGCCATCAAAGAGTCTCTTTCATCTCGAATAACGGCTTCTAGAATGCTCGATTGGATCGGCGGATCGCCTTTTTGTAAGCAGCCATAGAGAAGACGCATGAGATTACGCATGTGGCCGCCGCTGAGCTGACACAGGCGATTGAGCACATCAATCGTTTCAAAGGCATCATTAATGTAATCAATCCGCTCATTATAGTTTTGGTTTGGAAAAGCGCGGGCGAGTACCATCTGCCTTAGTAAGGCTAACCCCGGTTGGGAGGTGGTGCCATCGCGCTGGGTGACGGGCACCATGGGCAACACTTTGGGCGACACGCCAAAGCGGTTGGACAGTCGGGGTAAATCGTCGGAGAACACCAAGGCGAGGGGAATGGTATAAACCACGTGACAGTTCAGGCGTTTTAGCTGCTCACCCCGATCAATAAACAAATATTCAGATTGGGTACGACCGTTGGCCCGCTCCACTGGGTCAATGCGGTCAAGGTTATCGACAATGACGACCAGGCCCTTCTTGCCTTGGGAACGGAGTGTTGCGATCGCAACCTCCAACAGCTCCTCATTGATCGCATCAATAATCGTCTTTGTACGCGGTTCCAGATATTGGCGCATACGACTGCGCATCTCCGGACTCTCCTTAGCTCGAGCCGTCAGTGCCGCAATCCCAACCGAAAAACTAACATCAGCAATTTCCATCGGCGTCTGCAACGTCTCCGCCAGGTTGCGAAACAGATTTACCAGGGCTGATGGTCTGAGCTTAACGCCATCATTCTCTAGACTCTCCACCACCTGATGGGCAATCATCAACAAAATGTCGCTGATGTCTACATCAGCCATTTCCAAATCTCGATCCGACTCAAAATACACCACATGGAACCCCTGCTGTTCCAGCTGAGCCTTCAGACGCAGCAGTTCCGTAGATTTGCCACAGCCAATGTTGCCAGTAAACAGCTGCGTGGTCGCTTCATCCGGTGACAGCAGAGTAATCGTGCGCTCCAGCTCTCGCACAATGTCGCCGCCCCGCACCGACGAAAAGTCAATGTAATATTGCCGGTCCTCAGCCTGCACCAGTCGCAATGGACGGCTAGGATTTGCAGCACGATAAAAGCGAGGCAAGTCTAAAACCATTGACACAAGGCAGCACAACATCCGTCATCCTAGACGAATTTCCTACCCATGGGTTGCGTGGTGCAGGTACTGTCAGACACCAACGCTTTCAACTGAGAGAAATCTATAGTTTTTTAACCGAAACGGCGGGATCATCAACTTTTGATAACCAGGGTAACGTTTTTGGGGATGGACCATTTTTCCAAAAAATGCCTGCCTAAACTGAGTGGCTAAATCCACCCTCACGTCATGGGCAACCCGCCCAAGCATAGAACCGATGACTTTAATGCCAGACAACGAGCGTAGTCGACGGATAAGTAGCTATACAGCCAATTCAAACTATGTAATCTATGAATTGATTTGGGCCTTAGGTCTGGTCACGTTTTGCCTACTTACAGCGGTGGTTTTCATTAGTCAGTCCTAACCAACACTGGCTACGCCCTAGGATCTGACAGCTTCTTTCCCCAAAGTTCCAACTCATGGGCAAAGAAGCTTGTGCACCAAGCTGTAGCGTTCCACCTAAAGCTGAGTTGGATCTATCCCCTTAGCCTGTAGCAAGCTTTTGAGGTTTGCTAACTCTGATTCCGCTGTCTCAGCTCGCTCAGCCGGAGTCGGTAGCCAGCTACCTGTTTCGTTGTACCAGCGCAACCAAAGCCTTTCTACTTGTTTGTAGTTTCCCTGCCATACTCCCAATCCCACCTGAAGTTCGGGCAGCCACAGACGTCCATCCGGTAGAGACAGGGGTTCATAGCTACCCGCGTTAAGCTTAAACGCTCGGAAATCATCGGTGTAGCGGTCAAATACAATGTAGTAGGGCACCCGCAGAATCTTTTCATACACGGTCCACTTGTCAGGTGGAGCACCTGGTTCAGGCTGCACTTCTCCCAAATCTTCCTTACGCGTACCTGGGGAAAGCAGCTCCACAACAACAAAGGGATTAACGCCTTCTTGCCAGACAACGTAGCTCAGACGCATGTCTTTATCGTCATATAGGCGTGGCACCCCCACTGATAAAAACCAGTCTGGTCGCTTGTACCAGTTAGGGTGACGAACATTGTAGTAAAGGTTGAGGTCTTTACCTGTAAAAAAGTTGTCAGCGCTGTAGTCCGCGAGCTTCAGGGTAATGCTCAAGAGTTCAGGCTGGTGATCGTGAAATTCGTCAGGCAAACCGGAGTCCTCAGGATTTTCGCTCGGCAGGTCATACATCGTGGGAAGGATTTCCCTTGGTGGCCTTGGCGGGTCGGATTGAGGAATATGCAACGGTGTTGTGGTCATGGGCGAATCTGTTTCACCGGCTGGAATTCGATAACCCTATTCTATGGGATTTACTCTATTGGTGAGTGATTGCTAGTGAGTAAACCCATGATTTCAGAAGTCGCCCTTCTCGACGTTAAACCCGGAGAAACAGATGCCTTTGAAGCCGCCTTTCAACAGGCCCAAACCATCATTAGCTCCATGGCTGGCTATGGGGGGCATCAGCTACAAAAGTGCATGGAAAAAGACAATCGCTATGTGTTGTTAGTCACCTGGCAAACTCTAGAAGACCATACCCAAGGATTTCGCAAGTCAGATGAGTATCAACAGTGGAAAGCATTGCTCCACCACTTTTACGATCCATTTCCCATCGTCGAACATTATCAGCTGGTTACCGGCAACAAATTATTAGAAAGCTGAGCCTCTATGACAGAAACTCAGCTCGTCGGTATACCCATTATCAATTCAGTAACACCAACCGATAATGGATAACCCTTTGGGGGCAATCCCTTGTGGTTGCCCGGCGAGAATTCTAAATCTCTGCCATCACTTTTTCCCAGGCGGTGAGCAAACGATCCACATTCTCTGGCTGGCTGTTGTAGCCCATCAGACCAATGCGCCAAACCTTGCCGCCTAGCTCACCCAGGCCATTGCCAATTTCCATGTTGTGGTCTTTGAGCAGCTTGCTAGTGACTGCTTTGGCATCGACGCCATCGGGCACCTTAACCGTGGTTAACGTGGGTAGGCGATACTGCTTATCCACATGGCAGCTAAAGCCCATGTCGGCCAGTCCATCCCATAGCTTTTCAGCCGTTTTTTGATGGCGGTCCCAAGAGTTTTCCAGACCTTCTTCCATCACCAAGCGCAGGGCTTCACGAATGGCATAGGTCATGTTGACCGGTGCCGTATGGTGATAGGTGCGGCCTTTGCCCCAGTAGTTACGTAACAGGGAAATATCCAGATACCAGTTAGCCACTTTGGTTTGACGCTTATCTAACTTTTGTAGGGCACGTTCGCTCATGGTAAACGGCGAACTTCCGGGGGGGCAGCTCAAACCTTTCTGGCTACAGCTGTAGGCCATGTCCACTTTCCATTCATCTAGGAAAATCGGCACCCCGCCCATGCTAGTCACGGTGTCGATCAGCAGCAGACAGTCGAACTCACGGCACAGGTCCCCAACGCCCTCTAAGGGCTGGCGCGCTCCGGTGGAGGTTTCGGCATGGACCAGGGCCAGGATGGCGGGACGATGCGCTTCTAGGGCGGCGCGTAGTTCGGCTAGGTTAAACACCTCACCCCAGGGCTTGCTGATGCTACGCACATCGGCCCGGTAGCGTCCAGCCATGTCCACCAGGCGGTTGCCAAAGTATCCGTTAATGCCGACTAAGACAACATCGCCAGGCTCAACAGCATTGGCCAGGGTGGCTTCCATGGCAGCCGACCCGGTGCCGCTAATCGGCAGCGTCATGGGGTTCTCGGTTTGCCAGACATAGCGCATCATAGATTGCACTTCATCCATCAAATTGAGGTAAGCCGGGTCCAGGTGGCCAATGGGCTGACGATTCATGGCGGCGACAACGTCAGGATTGGAGTTGGACGGGCCAGGACCCAGTAATAGACGCTCGGGAATATCTAACGCTTGGAGGGAGACGCGAAAGGCGTCATTAATCTTGGGTCGGGATACGGTCAGACTCATAACGATGGTTAACGGATGGGGACAGCTAGCAAATGGTAGCGAATGCAACAGAATATATTTTTATTGTCTGACGTAATGGCTCATTCGTTAAATTGGTCGGCTTAAGTAGCGCCGTAAAATATGCAGATTCCAGATGTAGGGGCGTTCCATGGAACGCCCCTACATCTAATGAAACGCCCCTACAACATCTAGAATTAGAACCTGATTAATGTTGATGCGAAAGGAAAAGGGAGTAAACGCGTGGTGCAATTGGACGAGTTGAAACGCCGCTGGCAGGAAACCCCTCAGGCCGAGTATCGGTGCGATCGCAACCTCAATCTCTACAAAACTCTCGGGCAGCCCGGTCTCGTCACCCAGGCAGCCAAGGACCTACAGCTCAAAATCACAGCCGTTTCCCCCGCTGGCGTACAGGTGAGGCTATGTGCCGATGACTATCCCGGCTGGCTGCCGATAAATGACCTTGCTGCCCTCATCCCGACGGCAGCCCCCTACCAGTCACCCACCATCACTCGACAGGCCATAGAGCGGGCCATCCCTGGGGCCATAGCCTTTGCCCAAGCAGCCATGGCTGTCCCCAATGAATATTTGTGGGGGGGCACTGTCGCCCCTAACTATGATTGCTCTGGCCTAGTGCAGGCGGCTTTTGCCTCGGTGGGGGTGCCCTTGCCCCGAGATTCATACCAGCAAGAAGCCTTTACTGACACCATGACTCAAGACGATCTAAAGCCGGGGGATCTGATCTTTTTTGGTTCACCGGAACGCACCACCCACGTGGCCCTACACCTGGAGAACGGGCGATATATCCACAGCTCAGGCAAGGACCAGGGGCGCAACGGCATTGGCATTGACTCGATTGTGGACCTTAGCGATCCCGTCAGCCAGACTTACCATGGGCAATATCGATGCTGTGGACGGATTATGAAAGGTTATGAGCCCCAGAAAACGCCCCAATAACGGCTACCGTGGGTCATGGTCTGCGCCCCATACCCATTGAAATTAAAAGTCTGGGTTACAAACCCTACAGTTTTTAACGTGAACGCGGTTTAATACTCGTTACCACTGATCAATCGTTTCACACCACCGTTTTATGCGCTGGTTTTCCCCATCCATGGTTAAACGCATCCTTCGCTGGTTTTTATTTGGCGGCATTCTATTCTTTCTGGCCAAAACCCTAAAGGACCACTGGCAAGAGGTCAGAAGCCTGGAAATCACCAGTGCCACCCTCCCCCTGCTAACCATCGCCTTGGGCATAACGCTAATCGCTCACATTTGGTCAGGATGGGTGTGGCACCTGATATTGAAAACCATCGGACAGCCCCGCGATGGTCGCTGGTCTACGGTGGTCTACCTGCAAACCAATATTGCTAAGTACCTACCCGGAAACGTCTGGCATTTTTATGGTCGGGTGCGGGCGCTTCAGTCAACGGGCTCATCCACCGGCGCCGCCATCGTTGGCGTATTGCTAGAACCCTTGCTGATGGCGGCCGCCGCCCTGGGGCTAGCAGCCATTTGCTTTAGCTTTACGGTGGCCAGCGACTGGCGGCTGCTGGTTGTGTCGCTGGGAGCGCTGATGGCCATGTTGGTGGCCATTCAACCACGGTTTTTAAACCCGCTACTACAAAAATTGGGCAAAGCCAAGGCCAAGGCCCAAGGGCTAACGGTCATTACCAGCACCCTACGATTACAGACCTATCCCTGGCGCTCACTCTTAGGTGAGTTGGGGTTCGTGGCCCTGCGCGGTCTGGGGTTCTTGATCACCATTTTCGCGCTGCACACCTTACAACCGGGTCAGATTTTTCCAGTGATGGGAGCCTTTAGTATTGCCTGGCTGATGGGGCTGGTGGTACCTGGAGCCCCAGGGGGGATTGGCGTATTTGAGGCAGTTGCGATCGCACTCCTGGGCAATCAGCTTCCCAGCGGGTTACTCATCAGCAGTGTTGCCCTCTACCGCCTCATTAGCACCCTAGCCGAGGCCCTCGGCGCTGGGCTCATCTGGCTAGAAGATCGGATCGCCGACTTAATGCAACCGGTGGCAAACGCCAAAAAACGGCTTTTGTTACTTCCCCCGGCTCAAGTCCCCCCCAGCCAAGCAGACAACCTCCAGACAGAAGCACCAGCAGCTGATGCTCCAGCCCCCTTGGGTGCAGCTAGTGACAGTTTTTCAGAGAGCCAATACTCCAACAAAGAGAGCACAGAAACTGCGGTAGGTGCAACCACACCCGCCGAGTACGTGAGCCCAGAGAAAGTGAGCACCGCCGGGGCAGACGACCCTTCTGTCACCGAAACATCCTCGGCGTCCCTACAGCTTGAAGTAGAACCACAGCCATCGTCTTCCACCACCACTTTGTCCACCCTCACACCCCAGTCAAGTCAAGAAGAAGGGGAACCAACAGCGTCCCAGACTTTTTCACCTGGACATAATTGAGACACAACTGATCAGTCAGACACATTCTCCTCAGCTCACCGTCAATAATCTCTCCAGGCGATCCACCACGTATTGAGTGGTTTGGTTCAAAAAGTCTAACTCTAAGCTCTCCAGCGTATCGCTGCTGCGATGGTAGTTAGGGTTACGAAAGTTGGCGGTATCAGTGACCATTACGGCTCCCACCCCTTTTAACCAAAAAGGCACATGGTCACTGCGAAATAAGTCGGGCATAAACGGCAATGCCCCAACGGGGACGGGTAGTGTCACCGCCCGCAGCGGTCTGTCTGGAGCTGGTTCACCCTCAGCAGTTTCAAAGACAGCTAACAAATCTGGATGTTCTGCATCGCCAATCACCCCAATAAAGTCTCCCTGGCTAGGAAAGTTCTGCTGTTCCAGACCGGCTGGATAGCTCTGACAGCCAGGCTCATAGCAGGCATAGCCCAGCATTTCTAAAATCACTGCGCTTTCTAAGCCATCTAGGTTGTCAGCCTCACCTACAAATGCGTTACTTCCCAGCAGCCCAGCGCCTTCTGGCTGAAGTTCTTCTTGGTCAAAGAACACCACCTCTAGGGTTTTATCGGTGGGGTAATGGGCAAAAAGGCGGGCAATTTCGAGGGCAGCGGCAACGGCACTGGCATTGTCATCGGCCCCTGGAGAACCCACCACCGAGTCGTAATGGGCACCTATCAAAATTGTGTGACCAGGGTCTCGGGTACCCATACGCACCACACTCAAGTTGGTGCCCGCACTGTCGCCCGTGCCAAAGGCTTGGGCAGAGGGTTCATAGCCGTAGTCTTGCAGCTGCTGGGTGAGATAAGCACGGGTGCGGGCCAGGGAGAGGTCAGCATAGCGTTCGGTGGCGAGTTGGGTTAGGTGCGATCGCAACCGAACGCCATCCACCGTCAGTTGCTCGAGCTGGGCCTCGGAGGAGACTCCATAAAGTACTAATACTCCGACCACCAGGGCAATTGCCCCTAGCCATAGCCGATGCTTAAACTGATTGCCCATGGCTCATACCAAATTCAGTTGGTGTATCCGATATGGAGACACTATCCACTGTAGATCGCCATAATCAAAACCGGATATGGTCACCTAGTTTTCTATGAAAACGTCATCTAAACTTAACCAATCTCGACGCAGTATTACCGCTCTGGCCATCGGTTATGGCGCTTTATTTTTACTTATCTTGTGGGGAGCCTATACCAACAACTTACCCCTAAACTTACTGGCAAAAATTCCCTATTACGACAAAATTGGCCATGTGGTGCTCTATGCCACCGCTAGCTATTTAGGTCATCGAGTCTCAAACAGACGCCACTTTAAGGGCATTCGCTCCTTGCCCATTTTCCCAGTTCTATTTGGTCTGGCCATGACGGCCGAGGAAATTGTTCAGGGTCTATCCCCCTATCGCACCCTAGATTCGCTAGATTTGGTATGTAGCTTAAGCGGCGTGCTATTGGGGTATAGGCTTGCTCAGTCTGGGCATCCAGAACGCTAACCTGCCAGATGTAGGCCGTTGCTGATGTAGAAGATGAACCGATCGGTTAGATAGGCTACTTGACAGTATCTTGCAGATAAAATCATCCCGAGGATCAGCAATACCAATGTAGTATGCAGCTATAGTCGCCAATGGGCAAAGACACGTTTGATAGCATTCAAATCAGCATAAAAATTTGATCGATGGTTGCTGGCAGAGATCTCTTTGGTATGTGCGGGCGCAACCGGCACCAACTCAAGATTGCACGCTTGGGCAATCGTGGAATAGAGCGGACTCCATGTGGACCTATCCGCTTGATTAAACAACTCTAAAACTTTAGTCCCTGGCTCACAAAATGCGATATTGGCCAAGGCCGCACCATGGGGACTGACAATATATTCAGATTCGTTAAACAGCCTGGCCTGAGCTACCACAGTTAAATCATCAGCAACAATGGTTTGAAATCCATAGGATACTAAAAGATCTCTTAACTCAAACTCATTGATCAACTTTCGCCCCGTTTTCACATGATCTCTCGTAAGATAAATCTTATGGTAGGGTCGTTGCACAGGCTGTTGTACAAAGGCTGATTTAATGGTCTGACAAAGTTGAAAACTCGGCTTCAAACGAGACTCGTTTAGCCTCACAACAACTATCTCCTTCGCCTTTAAAGACTCTATTTTTTTAGCATCTAAGATTTGCCATCGATTAAACCCTAATCTCCGCAAAGCCTCCCTTTGATAGGGATGTCCAATCCGCCCAAAGTGGAAATACAGCTTATCAACACCCAGTTCTTTTTTGTTCTTGCTTAAATAAATGAGCTTCGGGAGTGGTTCATAGGTCCAGTGGTAGTACGAGTAATTTCTTCTCTCCTGAACAACACAACCAACCCGTTTTTGCTTAAATTGCCTCTTAACCGAAGCAGGGTCTATGTTTGCTCTTTGTTTACTGCCCAGCTCCCTGGGAAAGTCAATAAACACACCGTTCTTGTCGTAGACTTCGCCTTTATTGTTGGTATATCCAGCCTCAACCCGAAGCAAGGTGACTGGAACATCCCCCGTCTGTATTAGTGGGCCATTAGTGTCATTCATGCTCCCCCAGAGCTCCTTTACTCAACACTAAAAATCAATCGGTAATTAATCGATAGGGTGCCTACACCAACTTTTCAGATTTTTAGATCTAATCAGATCTAAAGAAAAGATCTAATCAGGTCTAAAAAGCCAGCCTGAATATGGCGATGGGCGGCTGCCCTAATCAACATAGTGAAATCAACACACTGCGACCGTCCGATCCCTGAAGGGTGGCCATTATTAGGCTCCAGTTATATCAGAAGCCATCAGAGCCACGCCCACCGGATCAGCTCACAAGCGATAACCTATATGTAGTAAGTGGTGGAACTATCGGAGAGTAACCGTGTACGGAATTGCAGGTGTAGATGAAATTGCAGCGCCAGACTTTGCCCAGCGGCTGGCTGAAGACGATTTACAGCTGGTGGATGTCAGGGAACCAGAGGAAGTTGCGATCGCAAACCTACCCAACTTTATCCACTTGCCCCTGGGGCAATACGCTGACTGGGCCGATCATATCTTTGACCACCTAGATCCCAGCCTCGAAACCATCGTCATGTGCCACCACGGTATGCGCTCTGCCCAGATGTGCCAATGGCTGCAGCGCCAGGGGTTTGACCGTACCAAAAATCTATCCGGCGGTATCGATGCCTACGCCCGACTTGTAGACAACACCATTCCCCGCTATTAATAGCCTAATCTCCCTGTTTCGAAAATATACAGACGTTGCACACAGCGTCTTCCCACTAAATTCCATCCCCATGCTCAGTCAGCTGCAAACCCTCGTCCGCGAAGTCGATGGCCGCTATGCTACCGATACAGAACTGCTATTTTTGCAAAACTACCTGCAAACAGCACGTCTCAGGTTTAGCGCCTATCAAAAAATCCAGAAAGCAGAAAAGGATATTATCCGCCAGGTTAAACAAAAGTTAAAAGCCACCAACCCCAAGCTGCTGCGTCGGGGCAAAGTCGACTTTAGTGCCAAGTGGCAGCGAGACGCCGTCAGTGGGCTCAGATTTTGCGCCCATGCCCTATTAGTGGCAGATGAGGAGGGTTTAGAGGAGAACTTCCTACTCTGGTTTCAGTCAGTAATGCGCTCCTTTAAAGCCCAGAAAAGCTGCGACATTACCTATAAGGCCATGCAGGATATCGTCCGCCAATATCTCACCCCCCAAGAGGCTGAGCTATTTTGCCCAATTTTGGCTCAGGCCAGACTTTTACTAGGTCAATAGGGTTACCCTGAAGGTAAGCTCAGGTACATCAGGTCTTATGGACACCCCGTCGGTTCGCGCCCATACGTTGCGCCAGAAATATCCCCAAAAGCACAACCATTACAACTTTGCCGATTTTTTCCAGTTCAATGAATCTGAGGGCACCATTGCCGACTGGAATGGCAGTCGCAACATTCTGACCAGCGAAGACTTTATCATCGGCCTGTTAGAAGGCTTGGAAGAAGAGGTAGGCGCAGCCTCAGCAGCGGTAATGTATTCCATTGGTGTGGAATGGGGTAAACAAGACTCACTATTTTTTGATCAGTGGTTTGAGCGTGAGTACAAAGTCAGCCCACAGCAGGCCAATCTGATGTTTCTCCTAGAAACCTGGTGGTGGCCTTTTACCGCCCAAGGCTGGGGACGCTGGGAAATTGATATGGCCGATCGTCAACAGGGATTTATGTTTATCAATCTCTTTGACTCAGCTGTAGCACGTACCCTAGGAGATGTGGGTAAACCAGTCTGTTATCTTTATGCGGGGCTATACGCTGGTTTTTTCACCGAAATGGTCCGCAAACAACTTAGCTGCATTGAAATTCAATGCTATTCCATGGGTGAAACCTACTGTAAGTTTTTACTCGGTGCCAAGGAACGAATCGATGCCGCGGCATTTTGGTTAAATGAAGGGGCCACCGCCATCGACATTGAAAAACGACTACGCTCTGGGGAGCCGTTGTCATGAGTGAGCCAGCCAGGCTGCACGCCCTAAACCACCAGAAACAAGACCCCCTATCGGTCAGTGATTTTTTTGGACAATTCAACTGGTATGGCAGCCCTCTACTAAGCCCCGAGAGTCTAGATATCGCCGGTACTCCCTATGAAACCGTTGGGCAATTTTTTAGTACCTTTCCCTGGCAGCAGTCAACAACGGTGCTATCCTCAGACGACTGGGAAGCATTTAGTAACGATGAGGTTACAAACCCCATAGAAGACGATACTCTCACCCTAGAAGACCTCTCAGCATTATTTTAGGGCCGACCTCTAGCCCATAAATAAAAAGCATCCTAGAATCGTCATGACCACACCGCCCCTCAGCCAACACATTCTGCGACAAATTGAGCTTAAACCCGATCGGGGCTATCTCACCGCCAAAGAAATTGGCGGACTCAGCCGATATGTTAGCAGCCTAGCCGATCGCGTCAGAGCCTACCGTCAGCTACGGGAGTGGGAAGTTAACCTGATTCAAGAATTGGTGGATCGACTGCCTGCCAACGTCCAGGACAATACCGCGGCCCTAGAGCAAAGCATCAAGCAAACCATTCTGATTTTGCGCTACGCGGCCCTGGGCATGCTGGTGGACGATGTAAACCTCGGGCGACGGCGATTGGAGGGATGGCTACCCACCATGGTAGATGTCTATAGGACCGAAGCCATTGATACCTTGCTGCATCGCTCCCTCAATCAGCAGCTGCCTCGACTGTTAACCGACTCCCAGTTTGCGCTGCTCAAACCTTCTTTAGAATCGGCACAGCAGCTATTGCAGATATCAGAAACTGAGGAGTAGTGTAATCATGGGCCAGGCCAAATTGTGAAGCCTAGACATAGACTCTCTTCTAGAACATTTGAGTAAACTCTCTGATGATAGAATTTCTTCCACATAGAGAAGCGTGTTTTTTAATCGGAGCACCTAAGGACTGATTGCCATGGTACTGGTAGCCGACTTACTGGCAGAAACTAACCTGACGGCTAACTACTTTGCCACCGATGTCTACGTGCACGGCACGCTAGAGCTAGGGTTGTTAGAAAACCGGCGGGGTGAGCGGTTGCTGGCCCTGCCTGATACCCTGATTCAAGCAATTTATGCCGGTCTGGATAACGAGACCGGGCGGGCATCGATGCTGGTGCTATACAACTGCGGGCGCTGGTGGGGAAAAAACTTTTACACCCGTTTCTGTGAGGAAATGACCGATTATTACAATCGGCCTGTGACCAGTCTATCTATGCCGGAGTTTTTACAAGCCTTACGGCAGTGTTGGCTGACCCATGGATGGGGCCAGATCAGCTTAGATTCTAACTACCGTGAGCAAGGCTTTTTGGTGATTAAAGTTAGGGCATCGGCCTTTATTGACCATGCCCCCAGGCTAGAACGCCCCGTGGGGTTTTTAGAAACGGGGGCCTTGCAGGCATTTTTTAGTGAGTTGAGTGGCCAGCCGCTGCACTGTGTCCAAACCGATTGCGAGTCCCTAGGCGCTGAAGAAAACTGTTTTGTTCTTGGGATAAAAGAGCGTTTAACCATGGCGGAGGCAGGTGTGGAGCAACGTCTTTCCCATGCTGAGATTATGACTCTGCTGGTGGAACAGGGAGCATAAAGGAATGCCAATGGATACAGCGATGTGAATATGAGCCGTCAGCGATCTAGCTATCGCCTGTTGGGGCTGGTAGGCAACGGTCAGTTTGGGCGAGTTTACTGTGGAATTCATCGAAAGACAGGCCAACTGGTAGCGATTAAGTATCTTCATCGCCATAGCCTGCCCACCCATGCTTTTTTGCGAGAGTTGCACTGTTTGATGAGTTTGGCTCATTCAAACATTGTCGCCTGCCATGCCGTAGAGCATGCTGACGATGGTCGACGGTTGATATTGGACTATTGTGCAGGGGGAACATTGCGATCGCACATGCTCAGTCCCCTGAGCCTGGCCGATATTCTAGATTTAATATCCGATGTACTGTGCGGTCTGGCCCACGCCCACCAGCAAGGAATCGTCCACTGTGATATCAAACCAGAGAACATTCTACTGAGCTACAGCGACGGTCGCTGGCGGGCCAAGATTTCAGACTTTGGTATTGCCAAACTGGTGCAAGATCAGCCTAACCCCAAAGGACTAGGCCAGACAGGCTCACCCGCCTACATGGCTCCAGAACGCTTTTACTGTCAATATTCCCCAGCCGCAGATGTCTATGCGGTCGGCATCATGCTGTTTGAGCTACTGCTGGGTAAGCGTCCATTTACAGGCACCCCTACGGCCCTACAGTTAGCTCACCTCAACCAGCTACCCAACACAGAAGGCCTGCTAGAACCACTCAAACCCATTATTGCAAAGGCCCTAGAAAAGTTACCGGCCCGGCGATATGCCAACGCCACCGACATGCTAGCGGAGTTGCGCGCATTAGATCCCCTCAGCCTTGATCGCTCACGTATTCTCCATCAGCCACCGATAACCTATTGCCCTTACACACCAGACCCTTTTCAACCGTTAGCCAAACCCGTCACACATTTCAAAGAACTCACCAGCCCCGCTGAAACCGCATCCATCCCCCAGACATTGCTCGCCTGTGGCGATCAGCTAGCCCGCTTACAACAACAATCCCTCAGCTGCTCCCAACAAGTTTTAGATAGCCCCGTTCAAGGACTATATCCATCCAAGACCGGCCTGATCGTCAGTACCAAGAACGCCCTCTGGCACGGAGCTACGACTGAATTACTAACACCGCTCACCACCTGGCAACCATCCTCCATGGTGGCGATTGAGCCCCGCCAGCGCTGGGCAGTTACCGTCACACCCCAGGCTAAGCAAATGACCATCGTGCCGCTATCTGCCCAGACGCGCGCTCCTATCAAACGGCCCCTATGTCCAGATGTGCATATCCAACAGGTTTTAGCCGTTAACGGGGGTCATCTGGTCATTGTGGGTCATTCTGGCAAAACCGGAACTCAGCTACAGCTGTGGAACCGGCGCGGTATGTACCTAACGTCATTAGATTTGGGTATTAGCCTGGGGCAGTTAACACCCATGCGTCAGCCCCATCAATGGATGGCCATCGATATCCATGCCCCCCAAACAGTCATTTTTCTAACCCTTAAGCCCCTGCGCATAACCCGCATGAGATTAGATATCTGCCCTACCCTCATGCTCGATCTGCCCTGGGGCTATCTCTTTGGTAATGCCGAAGGTCGTATTTTATTGCTAGATCGCGATCTCTACCCCATTGGCGGCATTGAAGGCCCCGCAGGAACGACCGCCATTACGCCCCTAAGTTCCCATGAGCTACTGGTGGCCACCTGGCAAAATGAGTCCAGCTCTGGCGCCCTCCACTGCCTTGATCTTCATGGGTTTGACCTGGATATGATCTTCTAAAACTGACATTTTTTTAGACAAGGGGAAGTGAGAGGCTCTAACAGCACCCCCCACTCCCTATCTTTTGCTGCCTAGTGCCTTAACCATCACTCTCTCAGATCAACTCTGCCGTCAATCCCATTCTCTCGCAACCAACCCAGCCGTTCCTGGGCATCCACTTCATCCACATAGGCTCCGGCTTGCATAAACATATCACTCCCCACACGGGTGCGAAATGCGTCGGGCACAAGTGTCTGTAACTCATCAGAATCAGCCATATTTACCAGCACACGATAGCGAAACGACCTGGCCAGGGAGAGGGTTCCAGGGGGAGACAAATTTGCCGAGCCGCCGCTACTGGGAATTGTGGCCGATGGAACCGGTAACCGCTGCCCAGACGCAACTACAGCATTATCGACGGCAGGTCTGTTATCAAGCGGCTGAGGCGAGGCGATGGGTGCAGCAGAACTTTGATTTAACCGCGCTAATAGCTTTGAGATACCCCCTTTATCTTCGTCAGTTGGAGTATCTGGCACAACCGTTGGCCCAGCCGCTGGAATAACTGCGATCGCAACAGCATCCTCCGCTGCTAGCGCCTCTGCCGCCAGGGGCTCAGATGCCAGATCTTCTGTTGCCAGCTCCTCTAGCTCCTCTGTTGCCAGCTCCTCTGATAAAGGCATGCCAGCTTCAGCGGGCAGAGACTGGCGTCGTTGCAAAATTGCTGGCCGTTCTTCTGCCGTTACGGGGGCAGGGGCTGACGGAGCAGAAATCGACGAAGTGGCTAAATGCTGTCTAAACGATGCGATCTCCCGGTCCGGCGCATCTGCACCAGAGACAACATCCCCAGTATCCATGGAGGTAACGTCAGCCTGGGCAGCGTCAGCCTCAGGCTCCTCGTCGGGCACAGGCGCAGGCTCTAGGACAGCCCTGCGCTCAACAGCCACCGCCGATAAGACAGGAGCATCCGCGGCTGGCCGAGTAATCGCAACTGTTTCCTCAATTAGCTCAGAACGACGAGATGGCGTGGCTGTCGCCGGTGGTGCCGACGGTACAGGTGATGGGGCTACAGCAGTTTCAACAGCATCAACTTCCACCACACCATTACGTCCATTGCCATCCAGTACATTCGCTTCCAAAACAGGACGCGCATTGTTCTTTAGGGCAATGCCCACATCGTTACGAGCAATGCGGTTGTTATTAATAGCTGGCGTGGCCGGACTGGCCACGGTTATGGCTCGGCCCGTCGCTTCAAAATAATTGCCCCTGACGATGGCGCGCCCCGTACCTCGAATCGATATCCCCTGCTGATTACGATTAAAATAGCTGTTCTCAATCACAGGTGTCCCATTGGCAACCTGAACTCCCGCAACAGCATTAGAAACCAGGGCCACTCTCCGCAAGACAGGGGTACCACCCGTAATCCAGACGCCGCTTCCCTTCGGGTTAGACACCGCAACATTCGCCAGACCGGAGCGATCAGAGGTAACAATGGTGACATTTTGCGTCTGGTCGTCCCCTCGAAACTCTCCCCCACCCGCAATGATCGTGTTACGAGTCTCCCCAGAATTACCTTGGATTGTCATACCAGGCCGCAGACGTAGCGGAAAGCTCTCCCCAGACTCTCGACTGTAATGGCCCGGTGCTAATAGGAGCACCGCACTGGTAGTCGGTGCCATCCGTACAGCCTGGGTAATGGTTTTATAGGGCTGTTCTACATCACCAGTCCCCAATTCATCACTCCCCGTTGTGGAATTGACATGTAGCACAGCATAGTCCTGGGATGGCTGGCTCATGCTAAGGGTACGGCCCTCAGGAGAGCCGAGGGGCTCAGGAGAGCTTAAGGGCTCAGGAGAGCTTAAGGGCTGGGTTTCTTGAGCGTTCGCTGGCAATGCCGTCACCAGAACAAATAGGGCCAGCAGGAAGCTCCGCAAAGGTTTGATACGTATTGTTGCGTCCATCGTCGAATCCACGAGTGTGATTTGCCCAGAGAACTATCTTCTCTGGGGTAATTGCGATGACGCTCTGCCCACCATCCCAAATCCATGACTAATCGGTGTTGCAAAATCTGCGGTGGGTGCGTGAGGCAGGATGTCGCTGATATCTAGTTGTTTATGCCTAGGAATCTTGATAGCGACTTGAACATTTGTCAACCCTTTGTCACAGAATGCTTCAGATTGGCAGATCCCCTAAAGCGAGAAGCCATCCACGCTGATTGTCTGACTGGCTGAAATTTACAGCTGATACCATAGGAAGGATTTTCTCCCATGCCCAGCTTATTTATGAACTCTGTGCCGATCGCTGAAGAACAGTCCCAGAAAGTGCTGTACCGAATTTTAGATGCCAACTTAGATCGGGCTCGCGAAGGATTACGCATCATTGAAGAATGGTGTCGATTTGGCCTCAATGATGCCTCTCTCACAGAGCAAATTAAGCACCTCCGCCAAACCCTAGGAAGCTGGCACAGTGATGAATTGAGGCAAAATCGTGACACTCCCGGAGATCTGGGCACAGCCCTGAGCCACCCCCAAGAGCAGCAGCGCGACACATTGCAAACCGTTGTGCAAGTTAACTGCTGCCGGGTGCAAGAAGCCCTGCGCGTGCTAGAAGAATATGGCAAATTACATTCTGCTGACATGGCCAATGGTGCGAAGCAGATGCGCTACCAGCTATATACCCTCGAAAGCAAACTGTTAGGCCATACCCTGCGACAGCGTTTGGCTAAGGCCCACACTTATCTGGTCACCTCTCCCCACGACCAACTATTAGCCATTGTGGAAGCGGCCCTCAAAGGCGGGATTGACATTGTGCAATATCGGGAAAAGTCAGCTGATGATGAGGTGCGTCTAGAGCTGGCAGGTAAGATGAAATCGCTTTGCCATCAGTACAACGCTCTATTTATTGTTAATGATCGCGTGGACATCGCAGCAGCCGTGGGAGCAGATGGTGTGCATCTGGGGCAGCAGGATCTGCCCATGGAGGCGGCCCGTCATATTCTCGGTCCCCTGCCCATTGTGGGGCGCTCAACCACGTGCCCAGAAGAAATGACTCGCGCAATTAACGAAGGCGCTGACTATATTGGTGTGGGTCCAGTTCACGCTACTCCGACCAAGCCTGGTAAGGCAGCCGCAGGCTATGACTATGTACGCTACGCGGTGGACCATGCCCCCATGCCATGGTTTGCCATTGGTGGTATTGATCTAACCAATGTGGCCGCAGCACGGGAAGCTGGAGCCCCAGGTGTGGCCATCGTGCGAGCCATCATGCAGGCTGATGATCCGACCCTGGCTACCCAAGGCTTTAATCAGCACTTTCGCTAAGGTCTGATGTTGCTCACGCCAATATACAACCTACGCGCCATAACGCCTTAGTCCCAACGTTCTTTACCCAATGTGGCCCATTGCCCATCGTCCTTTTCTATGAATAATCTCCCAGATCCAACGGCCATTACGCTCCAAGTCAATGGAAACTCCCAATCTTGCCCCGTGGGTACTACGCTGCCAAAGCTCCTGGTTCAACTAGAGATGGACCCACGTTTGGTGGCCGTGGAGTATAACGGTGAGATTTTGCATCGGCAGTTTTGGGAGACAACGGTCATGCAAACAGACGACCGCCTGGAGGTGGTTACCATTGTGGGGGGCGGTTAATGGCGGGTATCCGTCCTGATTAGAGCCTCGGTCTGACCTGACTAAAAACGTTAAAGTAAGTATGGCTACACTTTGGTGAGCTACAAATTCTCAGCATTTTTATGCCCTCTGCATCATGAGTCGATCTAAGCTAACCCGATTGAAGTCTTGGCTACGTCCCTTCCTTAAGCCTCTACTGGTATGTGTCCTGGCATTAGTTCTGGTCTTTTCCCAGGCTGATGGCGCTTTAGCCGCTCGTGCTGGCGGACGCATCGGTGGTGGAAGTTTTAGAGCCCCCAGCCGACCTTCCTATGGCCGCACCTATTCGTCCCCGCGCAGCTATCGGGGTCCGTCTAGAGGCTATGGCGGCGGCGGCTTTGGTTTTGGTTTTCCGTTGATCATGCCGATGTTTGGCTTTGGTGGCGGTGGGTTGTTCAGCTTGCTGATATTTTTTGCGATCGCATCTTTTCTAATGCGCAGCTTCCGCGAAAGCGGCTTCGGAGATGGAGACACCGGCTACACCCCAAATCCAAATGTTGCTGTCGCCCGCATACAGGTAGGGCTCCTGGCCAAAGCCCGTCATTTACAAGACGACCTCAACCGCTTAGCCACATCTGCCGATACCAGCTCATCGGCAGGATTAGCCAAAGTATTACAAGAAAGTACCCTATCCCTGCTACGACATCCTGAGTACTGGGCCTATGCGGACACAGACACCATCGACACTAAACTCACATCTGCTGAAACGGAGTTTAACCGTCTTGCCCTGATGGAGCGCAGTAAATTTAGTCTCGAAGCTGTTTCCAACGTCAACAATCAAATATCTGGCAAAGATGTTACAGCCCTGCCCGACGCTGACAACGAGCAGCTACCCGGGGAATACATTATTGCCACTGTGATCGTAGCCACCCAAGGCAAATTAAAGCTGCCTAGCGTCAACTCGGAACAGGACTTGCAAAAAGCTTTAAATCAGATCGGGGCTATCCCAAGCGATGCACTCATGGCCATTGAAGTTTTATGGACACCTCAAGCTAGCGGTGAAACCCTCACCGGCGATGAGGTCATTGCCCAATACCCCAATCTAAAGCTGGTGTAGCTCGCTGATATAAGCGTTTTAACGCACCCGCATACACGAAAGATATACGAATTAAAAATGGGAGCCCAGACTGGGCTCCCATTTTTAATTTTTAATTGGCTAGCTATATGATTTATCGCGTTTTTAATGTTTCAAATCCACCTGACACTGAAGATTTTGCCAAATGTTTTTACGGTTTTGAGCTCATCTACGTACAGATCCGGGTATATTGGTTCCGGTTTGAGAGGCTCACCCCGTAGCCGAAATGAAGCTAATGTGCTTAACTCTTGAACAATCCCGCGCCTGTTTTCTAAAAGGTCCCCATGCTTGTCCTGCTTACCCGTGTTTTACTTTGGGCCACTATTGGGCTTCTGGTTTGGTATATTCTGACCAAAATCATTCCAAGACCTTACCTTACTTGGTTTGGCGGAGTAATTGTCCTAACTCTGATTGTCGCCTCGTTTGCGGATCCCAATGATGAAACTATCGGGACTATTTGGCGACTGATTTCTTTACCATTAACGCCGCTAGGAGCAACAATCCTACTATTGGGTTCGGCTATCAGTGAAGGCGTTAAAAAGGTAAAAGGTCAGCAGGTAGCAGCAGCTCTAGCCATTTTATTGGTGACTAGTTTGCCCATCTTTAGCCGCTACATTGTTGGAAGATCAGAACTAGAGGTGCAAGAAGCATTTACTGCTCGAGCAGCTCAGTGTGCTGATGTATGCCCAGCCGGAGTACAAGAAGCAGGAGCCCGCATAGATCGTACAGGTGCCATTGTTGTCTTTGGTAATGATGCTGGCGATTCAAAAGGGTCAGTCGCATTTCAGAGTGCTACAGACCAGGCCTATAACTCCACCCTCGTGCCCCGACTAATCTACGCGTCTCAGCTCTATGGCGAAGCTCGTCAAGCTGGGGCTGACCCGTTTGTCATCGTAACCGCCGATCCAGGAGGCGACAGCGAGGCCAGCAATATTAAGCGACAAAATATTAGAACCGTCCTAATTAATAATGGCGTACCGGCAGAAAATATCCGGTTGGAGTCCACAGGGCTCAACGTCCATGGCACGGCTGACAACGTAGATGATTTTTTGCGCGATCAGCAAATCCTGGCAGCTCGAGAAAATCGTAATGAGCCCACCGACCCACGGATTATGCTCGTGGCCCCAGCCATGACCATGACTCGCTCAGCCTTGACCTTTGAAAATATGGACATGCAGGTGATCGCCAAACCTACCGATTTTTACTCGGTCAACACATGGTCTGGCAATGATACATTTTCTCGGCTCCCCGATATCATCCCCAACGTCGATGCCCTACAGCTAACCTCGCGCTACTGGGATGAAGTGCTCACATCCACCTATTACTTCCTGCGGGGCTGGCTACCTAATTTCGACTTTGGTTGGGATTCAAATATCGAACTTTAGACATCACCATAGACACCATTAAACGCTAACCCATGGTGGTCTAAGCAAGCTTGGCTTTAGGATACTAGGATAATGAAGCGGCGATGGCTGCGATCACATTTCGAGTATTTCTATGGCACAGTCTAGGCTGCAATATTTAGCTAGCTATCTTCATCCCCACCGACAGCACGTCATCTTAGGCATTGGGACCCTGCTGCTGGTGAATATTCTGAGTGTTTGGATACCCCTGATCATCGGTGATGTCGTTGAGCGGCTCAAAATCACCTTTAGTCCAGGCACAATCGTCCGCTATGTCGGCTTAATCTTGGCATTGGCAACGGTGATGTGGGCTATCAGGATGGCTTCACGGGTACTCATATTTGGTGTGGGTCGAAAGGTTGAGTTCGATCTCAAACAGCGGATTTTTGAACATCTACTTTCGTTAGAACCCGCTTACTTTGCAGAAAACACCATTGGCGATCTGATTAACCGCGCCACCAGTGATGTGGATAACATTCGCCGTCTGCTAGGGTTTGCGGTCCTGAGTTTAGCGAATACATTCTTTGCCTATTGTCTGACTGTGCCAGCCATGCTGCGTATTAACGTGCGCTTGACCCTAGTGGCTCTGGCTATTTATCCAATCATGATGCTGTTGGTGGGCTCCTTTAGCAATCGCCTTCGACAAGAGCAGTTAGATGTTCAACAGTCCCTGTCTGATTTAAGCACCCTGATTCAAGAAGACATGAGCGGTATTGGGCTGATCAAAATTTATGCCCAAGAAACCAATGAGCAGCAAGCCTTTTCCCAACGCAACAATAATTTGCTGGACGCAAATCTGTCCCTAGCCCGCACTCGCAATACCCTATTTCCATTACTGGGAGGGCTGGCTAGCCTGAGCTTGGCTATCATTCTGGCCCTTGGCGCTCGCAACATTGCAGCAGGTACGCTGGCAGTTGGTGATTTTGTCACCCTTTTGCTCTATGTCAATAACCTGGTTTTTCCCACGGCACTCCTGGGCTTTACGATTACGTCCTATCAACGGGGCGAGGTGAGTGTTGATCGGATTGAGGCCATTTTTAAGGCTCAACCTAAGGTAGCCAGTGTTGAGGGAGCCAGGGCTTTACCCGTCTCCGAGGTCAAGGGTCGACTCCAGGCAACAGGGCTGACTTATCAGTATCCAGACACCACTACACCCGCTATTCAGAATGTTTCATTTACCATCGAGCCTGGGGAGACCGTGGCCCTAGTGGGTCCCATTGGTTCGGGGAAATCTACCTTAGCCAAAGCCCTACCTAGGATTTTAGAGATTCCTACCGGTCAGCTATTTATCGATGGTCACGACATTACCCAGGTGGCTTTACCTGATCTCCGTCGGGCGATTGCGTTTGTTCCCCAAGATAGTTTCTTATTTAGTACAAAAGTTAAAAACAATCTGCGCTACGGGCTACCCCTGGCGGAAATGCCTGAGATTGAGCAAGCGGCGAAACTAGCCCAGATGCGGGGTGAGATTCTCAACTTTCCCAAACAGTACGACACCCTGGTGGGTGAACGGGGCATTACCCTATCTGGCGGACAGCGACAGCGCACAGCCTTGGGGCGCGCGCTCCTCATTGACGCACCTATTTTGGTGCTAGATGATGCGCTGTCTAGCGTTGATAACCAAACAGCTACACAAATTTTGGATAACTTGTCCCATGGAACTCAACGTAAGACGGTGATTTTTATTACCCATCAGATGTCGGCGGCGGCAAATTGCGATCGCATCATTGTTATGGATAAGGGACATATTGTGCAAACCGGCACCCACGATAGCCTTGTCACCAGCCATGGCCTATACCAACAGCTATGGAACCAACACAAGCTCAAAGAAGTTCTGCAGTAGCCCAAACAAAAATCCCACAGGCAGCAGCCTGTGGAATTGCAAAATATCTACGGTCAAAAGCCCTGGTTTTTATCCACCCACAGCATTGGGCAACGCAAAGATGGGCAAATACATAGCTACCAAGATTGACCCCACCATGCCACCAAGGAAAATAATCATGATGGGCTCCATGATACTGGTCAAGGCCTTAACCGCCTGTTCAACCTCATCCTCATAAAAGTCGGCCACTTTCATTAGCATTTGGTCCAGTTCACCCGTTTCCTCACCAATACTAATCATCTGAATGGCCATCACCGGAAACACCTGGTGTCGTTGTAACGCCAGACTGATCATGCCACCAGTTTGAATCTCTGACCGGGCCTCTTCAATCGCATTGGCAATCACCTGGTTACCCGACGTATCTCGGACAATTTCCAACGCCGTCAAAATAGGTACACCAGAACGAGATAAAGAACCAAACGTGCGGCAGAATCTAGCCGTTGCCGACTTCTGCACCAAATCACCAAACAGTGGAAGCTTTAGAAACAGTCGGTCCATTGTTTCACGACCAGCCCGTGTCTTGTAATACTGACGGTAGAGAATTCCAGCTATCACTATGATGGCAATAGCAAGCAGGACCAATGGCGGATTACGTAAAAACCGACTGATACCAATCATAAATTGGGTAAACGCCGGTAGCTCTGCCCCAAGCTCAGTAAAAATGTTTTCAAAAATAGGTAACAAAAACACCGTCATACCGATAAAAATGGAGACGGCTAAGACCCCCACTGTTACCGGATAGGCCATGGCAGACTTAATCTGGTTCTGCAAACGGTTAAGATCTTCGAGCAGCTTAGCCAGACGATTTAGAACTTCGTCTAACACACCACCCACTTCACCAGCCTGCACCATACTCACATATAGCAGGTCAAAACTTCCTGGATGCTTTCGCATTGAATCAGATAGGTTATTGCCCTGCTGCACATCAGAATTTATCTCTAGCAGTGCTTTTTTCAACTTCGGGTTTGGACACTGTTCGCCTAAGATTCCAATCCCTCGCACCAAGCCAACACCAGCATTAACCAGAGCAGCAAACTGTCGAGAAAAGACAGCCTTGTCCTTTACAGAAACCTGGGTCAACGAGGTTTTAATATCTTCCCAGTTAAAACTCAGGGCCCGATCTTGGGTGATGCTCTGAATATACACACCACGATCCTTAAGCATTGCCCGAGCTTCACCCGGTGTGGCCGCAACAACTTTTTCTCGCCGGTTGCGGCCCGTGGTGTCTCGCCCTGTGGCAACGTAAGTAGGCATGGGTTTTACCTCTGCAAAGTTCTATGCTTGGAAGTCATTGAAGGCTTTATACAGCGCCGCCCAATTTTTAGGCAACCCCTAGCTGTAAATAAAAGCAAATAATTTTAAGGCTCAGCCGTTATTACCGACGTAAACCAGTCGTTGAACGCCCACGCTGAGCCTGGCCACGATTTGCACCACCCCCTGTACCACCCGCATTAATCAAACGCTGAAGCTCATCGGCACGGGAGGATTTACCCATCGCCTGCTCAAAGCTGATGGTGCCAGCCTGATACAGGTCAGATAAAACCATCTCCAAAGTTTTCATACCCAGCTTGGCACCGGTTTGAATAGCACCATAAATTTGAGCCGTTTTACCTTCCCGAACCAGGTTAGCAATAGCTGGCGTGACCACCATAATCTCTTGAGCCATCACACGACCAAATTCACCAGGTTTAGGATTAGCCTTCGGAATAAGCGTCTGACTGAGCACAGCCACCAAAGAGTTAGAAAGCTGTACCCTCACCTGCTGCTGCTGCTCTGGCGGGAAAACATCAATCATTCGGTCTACGGTCTGGGCCGCAGAGCTTGTGTGCAACGTACCAAAGACCAGGTGCCCCGTTTCCGCAGCCGAAATTGCCAGAGAGATGGTTTCTAAATCTCGCATCTCACCCACCAGAATCACATCAGGATCTTCCCGAAGTGCGGCTCTCAATGCGTTAGAAAAACTTTTTGTGTCTTCTCCAATCTGACGTTGGTGAATCAGACTTTTAATCGGCTCATAGACAAATTCAATCGGATCTTCAACCGTCAGAATATGCTCAGCCCTAGTATGGTTAATGTCATTGATCATGGATGCCAACGTGGTTGACTTACCAGAACCGGTCGGTCCAGTCACCAAAATCAGTCCACGGGGCTGACGAGCAAGTTCAATTACAATATCCGGCAGCCCCAGCAGCTCAGCACTCGGAATCTTAGAGCTTAGGGCTCGAAGACAGGCTGCATAGGTCCCCCTATCTTTGTACACATTGACTCGGAAACGAGCCAAGCCCTTGACACCATAGGAACAATCTAACTCCCAGTTTTGCTCCAAATTTTTCCGCTGAGTATTGTTCAGCATGCTAAAAATTAGCCGCTGACACTGCTCAGGCGTCATGGGGGGATGTTCGGTAGGGGTGAGATGACCACTCACTCGAATATACGGAGGTAACCCCGCTGAAAGGTGAAGATCGGAGCCTCCCCGTTCAACCACTTCTTCCATCAAGTCTTCGATCATCATTTCCATGGAGCCACCTCAGGTAGATATCTACAAAAACGGTATAAACAAAAAATCTTAAGAAAGTCGCAGAGCTACGCTGGAAAATCTAGACACAAGTAATGGAGATGAGTTTACCCACTCTGACACCATGAATTACATCTCAAAAGCCCCATCACTCTACTTAGCCTCCGTACTTTGGAAGCGCGGCGTCAGACAGTAAGGACAATCTAGCCAATCATGGTGCAGTTCTGCACTACAGGTAGCACAGCTCAAAATCGTCTTACGTCTTGCCTTAAGCTCAGCTTCTAACCCCGTATCGGTAAACGTCACACGCTCTACCTCCTCTAGGGTTGTATAACCCTGCTCCACCAAATTGAGGCTATAAGACAGCAGAGTTTGCATTCCTTCTTCGACGGCCGCTTCCTTAATATGCTCTGCAGGCGCCCCATCCGAAATCATCTTTTGCAAGTTTTCAGTAATACGCATTACTTCGTATACACCAACTCGCCCCTTATAGCCCGCTCCTTGGCAAGTCTGGCATAGCTCACCAGCCGCCCGAGCCGCCTCAGCCTGCTCGGGAGCAATAGTATTTGCACGGTAGAACGTAACATCGCCACCGGAAGAGCTGAGACCAAAACGCCCCAACTCCTCGCTACTGGGCGTATAAGATATGCGGCAATCGGCACAAACTTTGCGTACTAGACGTTGGGCTAGAATCCCCACCAACGAACTAGACACCTGAAAGGCCTCGACCTCCATTTCGTTAAGGCGAGAGATTGCCCCAGCCGCATCATTCGTATGCAATGTTGTTAGAACTAAGTGCCCAGTCAGAGCTGCCTCAATGGCTGTTTTGGCTGTTTCAGAGTCACGAGTCTCACCCACAAGAATCACATCGGGGTCTTGCCTCAAAAATGCTCGTAGAATTAAAGGAAAGTTCATTCCTTTTTCGCGAATCACTTGCACCTGGGTGATTCCAGGTAGAGCATACTCAATTGGATCTTCCGCCGTATTGATGTTAATTCCAGGCTCGTTCCGCTCCGATAGCACTGAGTATAGTGTGGTGGTCTTACCTGATCCCGTCGGCCCTGTTACCAGGATTAGACCATAAGGGGAACTGGTCATCTCTCGAACGATCTTGAGAGTTTCGTCGTCGGTAATCAGTTTGTCTAGACCCAGCTGCGTATTGGTATTATCTAGGATTCGTAGAACTACCTTCTCACCATAGCGACTGGGTATGGTGCTAACTCGAAAATCGACTTTACGACCTTGAAAAACTCTTCGAATCCTTCCGTCTTGGGGAATACGTCTCTCAGCAATGTCCAGCTCGGATATGATTTTAAATCGTGCCGTTACGGCTGGAATGATCTTCTTGGGCAATCCCTGAAACGCTTGGCGCAAGACACCATCCCGGCGAAATCTGATACGTAAAAACTCTTCCTGCGGTTCAACATGAATATCGGAAGCACCCTCTTGAAGTGCCTTAACCAATATTTTGTTCACCAATGCAATAACGGGAGCCGCTCCGGCATCTTGCACTGCAGCCCCTAAATCAGCCTCTTCATCTAAGGCTTCTTCAAGATCAGCGCCGTCTAGATCTAGATCTTCTAAGTTGGCGTTAACATCAACCGCCTGTTCAAAGTCACGCTGCTTTTCCTTAGCAACCTGATCATCTAAGTAGGCTGAAATCATCCGTTGATAGTCTTCAACAGTGATAACCATGCGACGCAGCTTGAGGCTCTTGGGTCGCAAAATGCGGTTGAGATCGTCTTGGGCTTCGAGGTTTTCTGGATCTACCATCGCCACTAGCACGGTAGAAACACCATCTTGAGCCGTTTGAGAAAGCGGCAATAGGCGATGACGACGACAAATATCTACAGGGATGAGGTCGTCAATTAAATTGCCAACCTTAGTATCAGAAACGCTTTCAATCTCAGGGTCTAATGACTCAACCCCATAGAGGATCTTGAGCTCAAACAGCTGCTGCTTTTTATACTGGCGTAAGAGTTCTGGGCTTAGCTGCTGACCAGTTAAAGACTCTAAAACATCCGTTAACGAGCGCCCTGATTTTCGACTTTCAACCAACGCCTGCTGCATTTGGTCTGTGTCGACATATCCTGCCTGAATAAGCTGATTACTAAACGGGGAAAAGCTTCTTTGTAGAACAAGCGCTTTCCGAGATGATGAGGAGTTGGTCATAGTCGCCGCAGAAAATCCTTACAGAAGGTTGCCCACAAAACGCTTTTCTGTAGACAGCTACAAGGTGGAAATACTGAACCCCATGGTAGAGGCACTTTAATAAAGGTCGCAGCATATTGCACCATACTTGCTGCGCCGCCCCCCGATAATAACTTGAACATTAGCATCCAGCTAGCCACATTACGGGCCAATGAGCCTTAAGCACATCCCTAGAGGTAAAAACCGGTAGGAAGCACGCCTCATTTTTATGTAGTCATTACGTTGCAAAATGCACTATTGTGATACCGCTAAGATGATTCAGTGAACATTACAGACCAGGTTGGTGATAAATTTTTGTTAGCTCAGAGCCTGGATTTCCCTATTAGTAAATAGGTCCTGCGTTTGGTGCAACTCGCTTAAAATATCATCGTCTAAGGTAGATGTTACCCCCTGAGTTCTGTTATTGATGAGGTTAAACGATGGTAGAAGACGTTAATCCGGCAGAAGGTAGTTCCATTGAAGACGGTGAAGTCTCTGATCCAGTCAACGAGGCAGCAGATGTCGATATCGAAGAACTTAAACTTGAAGACGCCGATATCGAAATAAGTTTTGAGAACGAGTTTTCTGAGGCTAGTCCTCAGGATGAGGTTGGCGATGCCTCTGATTCTGACGTTCCAAGTATGCCCGTAGGCGACACAGCGGCGATTGCTGAACTAGAGGAACAGATTGCTCAGCTCAAGGGACAGCTAGAAGACAGAAATGGTCAGTATCTGAGACTCACAGCCGATTTTGAGAATTTTCGCAAGCGCACCAGTAGGGAGAAAGAAGACCTAGAACTTCAGGTCAAGTGCAATACCATTAGCAGCCTACTGGAGGTTGTAGATAATTTTGAGCGCGCTCGTGCTCAAATCAAACCTCAAAATGATGGTGAAATGGCTGTGCACAAGAGCTACCAGAGCGTTTACAAGCAATTAGTTGAAGGACTAAAGCGCGTTGGTGTAGCCCCAATGCGAGCTGAAGGCAAAGAGTTTGACCCTAACCTCCATGAAGCTGTGATGCGGGAACCGACAGACCAACATGACGATGGCACGGTCATTGAGGAATTAGTTAGGGGTTATGTTTTAGGTGAGCGTGTTCTGCGCCATGCAATGGTTAAGGTCGCTACTCCCCTAGAGGAGTAGTTTCAAAAATCATGAAAAATCAAAATTGTGATCATGATTAACTGAGCTAGCAGAAAACTAGCTCAGTTATGAAGCTTTCTTGAATATCTAGATGTTTTGTTAGAACTTGTGGTTTTGGGTATTGTATTTATATGAGAGGGCCACTGGCATACCTGCCAGTAAAATGCTTATTGCGACTTTTATTGTGGGTATGTTGTTAGGCTCAGGGTGTAGCTGTATAGCAATTTTTACTTAGGCTTATTTATCAGTTTATCCATATAGTTAGTGGTAATACTAACGTTCAATTTAGATAAGTCCTCAGAGGCCATTAGCCGATTCTTATTTATTTAGGAACTGTAGAGATTTACCGTCAGGTTAGTACCACTGACTTATATGTGGATATCTATTTTTAATAAAGAATTGAATGGTTCTCTAGAGTGAGTAGGCTCTCAGATGGGAAAAGTTATTGGCATTGATTTAGGAACTACGAATAGCTGCGTTGCAGTTTTAGAAGGCGGTAAACCTGAGGTTATCACCAACACAGAGGGCGGACGGACAATGCCCAGTATTGTTGGATTTGCCAAAAATGGTGAACGCTTGGTTGGACAACTGGCTAAGCGTCAGGCGGTCACCAATGCAGAAAATACTGTTTATAGCATTAAGCGATTTATCGGTCGTCGTTGGGAAGATACTTCCAGTGAACGGTCACGGGTTCCTTACACCTGTGTCCGAGGTAAGGATGACACAGTGGATGTCTTGATCCGTGGTAAGGCTTATACGCCTCAAGAAGTCTCTGCTATGACACTACAAAAGTTAAAGCAGGATGCTGAAGCCTATCTAGGGGAAGAGGTCACACAGGCCGTCATCACGGTACCGGCCTACTTTACCGATGCCCAACGTCAGGCGACCAAAGATGCCGGCAAAATTGCTGGGCTCGAGGTGCTACGTATTATCAATGAGCCTACCGCAGCAGCTTTGTCCTACGGCATGGATAAGCTGGACCAAGATCAGACCGTCTTAGTATTTGACCTGGGTGGTGGAACATTTGATGTTTCCATCTTGCAGCTTGGGGATGGTGTTTTTGAAGTGAAGGCAACATCTGGCAATAATCATCTGGGTGGAGATGATTTTGACAACAGCATCGTTACGGCACTGTTAGATCAGTTCAGAGAGCAAGAGGGCATGGATTTGTCCACGGACCGCATGGCTCTACAGCGTATTCGTGAAGCAGCTGAGAAGTCTAAAATAGAACTGTCTAGCCGGGCCACGACGTCCATCAATCTGCCCTTTATTGCAGCGGATGAGGCGGGGCCAAAGCATTTGGAATCTGACCTGTCGCGAACTAAGTTCGAAGAGTTGGCCAAGCCACTTGTGGCCGCCACCCTAGAACCAGTAGCCCAGGCATTAAAAGACGCCGAGCTCACACCAGAAGATATTGATCGCATCTTGTTAGTGGGCGGCTCCACACGCATTCCGGCTGTTCAAAAAGCGATTACTGATTACTTCAATGGGAAAACACCCGATCGCTCCGTAAATCCAGATGAGGCAGTTGCCTTGGGAGCGTCGATCCAAGCCGGTGTTCTAGGAGGCGAGGTCAAGGATCTGCTGCTACTGGACGTGACCCCCCTATCGCTTGGGATTGAGACGTTGGGTGAAGTATTTACTAAGGTAATTGAGCGCAACACCACAATCCCGACCAGCAAATCACAAAGCTTTTCAACAGCAACGGATGGTCAAACTTCGGTAGAAGTGCATGCGTTACAGGGCGAACGAGCCATGGCTCGGGACAATAAAAGCCTTGGCCGTTTTGAACTAACAGGCATTCCACCGGCACCTCGCGGCATACCGCAAATTGAGGTGTCCTTTGAAATTGATGCGGATGGCATCTTGCAGGTAGCAGCGAAGGATAAGGGTACAGGTCGGGCTCAGAGCATTCGCATCACCAACACTGGGGGATTAACCTCTAGTGAGATCGATAAGATGCGTGAGGAAGCGGAAGCCTATGCCGATGACGACGCCATGCGGAAAGTGGTTGCTGAAATGAGAAATAAGGCAGACACCCTCTTCTATAGCTATGAGTCAACGATGCGGGAAAATGCTGAATGGATCAGCGATGAGCGCAAAGCTCATGCCCAGGAGTCAGAGACGGCTCTGAGAGAAGCGCTGAACAATAAAGACATCACACCAGAGGCTCTTCAAGAAGCTCTAGATGCGCTACAGCAGACTATCTTTGCGATTGGTGCTGAAATGTATCGTCAGGTTAACCCTGATGATAACTACGACATTGCTATGGATGAAACAACTCCAGATATGCAACCTGAGTCGAGCAGCCATGAAGAGGTGACCTCTGAGGAGCCTGTGGCTGCGGCCGCCACACCTGATGCCATTGATTTGTTAGCAGATGAGCCGGAATTTGACTTTGATGCAACAATCACAGCTGATTATGAGGCGATAGAATAGCAACCGAATGATAAGGGTACGGGAATTGCGAATCAGTAATGTGCCGTGCTTACGTAGAATAGTTGGATAGGTTTCCAGTTGTCGTTGTTAAGCTAGCACTCTATGGCTCGTGATTACT
>ERZ1740059.167-NODE-167-length-35423-cov-6.366716_pt1 | contig 35423 bp, 35 predicted proteins | sample MGYA00581744_ERZ1740059 | MGnify/ENA primary metagenome ERZ1740059 (study PRJEB43018, sample SAMN04849738) | marine metagenome | isolation source: floating plastic debris | place: Pacific Ocean | collected 2008-08-28 | study: EMG produced TPA metagenomics assembly... | reverse complement strand
GAAAGTCGCGCCTGGAATCGATGCGCGGCGCAGGTGAGAAAGCCGCCATGGTGATTATCGGGGCGGTGATTATGCTTTTCCTCGCCGCCTTGCTGGAAGGGTTTGGCCGGCAACTGATCAATGTCGATGAGGTCCGTTATGCCATTGCCGGCACAACCCTTATCCTTTGGCTCGGATATTTCTACATTCCGCGACGCGGCGAGGTCGATCGACGTGACTGATGCACCCCCCATCGACGCCGTCGAAGAAGGCAAACGCCGCCGCGCGCGGATGCGGTATCGCGAGCAGGCCGCGAAGCAGAACCGTACACTGGTAACCCCGGAAGGCGCGGTCCTGAACCTCAAGATCTCGACCTTTGGCGAACGGTTTGGCGCCTTCGTTCTGGATATTGGCCTGCAATTCATTCTGATGTTCGTCATCATCTGGGCCATCGCAACCGTAGCCGGCGCCTTTGAGTTTCGCGGCTGGCAGATTGCTGGCGCAGTGGCGCAGGTTCTGATCTTCTTTGTCCGGAACTTCTATTTCATTTTCTTCGAGATTGGCCGAAAGGCGGCGACGCCGGGCAAGCGCGCGCTGGGCTTGCGAGTCGCTGACCGTCGCGGCGGCCGGTTGACGGCGAATGCTGTGATCGCGCGAAATTTTCTGCGCGAACTGGAATTCTTCTTGCCGCTCACCGTCCTGTTCAGCTTCAGCGTCGATGGTGTGGCCAGCTGGATCAACTGGCTGCTCCTGCTCTGGTGTGCCATTTTTGTTCTGTTTCCCCTGTTCAACAAGGACAAGCTGAGAATTGGCGATCTGGTGGCCGGGACAATGGTGATCCACGCGCCGAAGGTTCGATTGCTCAAGGATATTGCCTCTGTTGAACCCGTCAGCGGCGGCGCGATTGTCTTCTCAGCCGAGCAGCTGGAAGTCTATGGCATTCATGAACTTCACGTTCTGGAAGACGTGCTGCGGCAGTCGACCGAGGAAATCAAGGAAAGCGTCGCCAATCGCATTGCCGCGAAAATCGGCCATTCGCCTCAACCCGGTGAAACAGCCCTGGCCTTTCTGGAAGCGTATTATGGCGGACTGCGGCGGCGGCTCGAGCAGCGTATGTTGTTCGGCGACCGCAAGGAAGACAAGTATGATCGCAAATAGGGTCGCTTATCCGGCCGGCCAGCGGTCTTCCGTGATCTGAATGGCATGCGACATATCTTTTTTGACGACCAGATCGGCACGCCCGCGCAAGGGCAGGATGTGTTGTTCGAGGTTGGGCAGATTGATCCCTGCCCAAACGGATTTGGCAAATGTGATCAGTTCCGGCTCCGACATATGCCGGAACTGGGCGTAGAAACTGGTCGGATCATGCTCCGCCGCATGCCAGAAGCGCAGGAATCGCTCCAGGAACCATGCTTCGATATGCTCCAGTTCCGCATCCAGATAGATTAGCAGATCGGGCTCATGGGGCGCAGCCAGCGCAGCTGCGCGCGGCTGAAAGCCCAGGCCTTCCATAATCAGGACCTCAACCGGATCCAGTCGGCGGGTGAGCGCCGGATCCGGATCAAACGTGACATGGCTATAGCCGGGAAAATCCGTGGCGCGGTCCCGGATACTGGCAATCGCGGTTTCCATTGCCGTACGGTCATAGGTTTCCGGAAATCCCTTTTTCTGAAACAGGCCCTGTTCGCGCAGGAATTCGGTTGAAAACAGGAACCCGTCCGTCGACACGGTCTCGACTGTCAGGCCTGTGCTTAGGGTTTCATCCAGATGGCGCGCCAGCGTGCTCTTGCCTGACGCGACTGAGCCGGTCAGCGCAATGACCAGATCCGATCGTTCCGCATGGATCTCCCGGACCCGCGTGGCCAGGTCTTCAATGCCTTGGGTCATGGGGAAGTTTTGCTCTGTCATTGCCAACCTTGTTCGCCGCGTATCGGAGCGACTTTAGGTGTCAGACGACGGCCTGCCAAGAAAGTCATGAAGCTGGCGCATGAAGACATCATACTGGTCGTGATGCAACCAGTGACCGGCCTGGTCGATCAGGCTCACAGTGGCATTCTGAAACGCCTTTGCGCGTCCGTCTTCGGCGGGATTCGAGGCCCAACTATCAGCGCCATAGACAAGCCAGGTCGGGCATGTGATCCGGCCCCATAAATGCACGACTTGATCATGCGTCAGATCCGCAGGCGATCGTCCCATACCAGCCGGATCATAGGCCCAGCTTACTGTACCATCCTGGTTCTGTTTGACCCCGGTCACCGTTAAATGGTGGATCAAGTCTTCGGGTAGATGCTCAAATGCAGCCTGCATGCGCGCTTGCGCGGTTGCGACATCCGCCATGATGCGCGGGGTGCGGGCCGACATTTTCTGGCGCTGCTCAAGCCACTCATGCAGGCGCTGGGGAATCGGCGTCGCCTGCCGCTCAGCGAGCATGCGCGGCGATGGCCCCAAGCCTTCGAGCGCCACAAGCTGCTCGATCGTTTCTGGCAGCAGGCCGGCATAACGAAGCGCAATATTGCCGCCGAGCGAGTGGCCGATCAGGGTAAATTTCTCAATCTCCAAATGCGTGATCAGGCTGCGCAAGTCATAGACGAAATCCATAATTGTATAATCGCCATCGCTGACCCAATCGCTCTGCCCGTGCCCGCGTAAATCCGGCGCGATGACGCGGTAAGACTGGCTCAATTCACCCGCCACCCGGTCCCAGCTGCGCTTCTGGTCACGTCCGCCATGCACCAGAACCAAAGGCGGTGCATCCGGTTGCCCCCATTCACAATAGGACAGGGTCAGGCGTTGCGACGAGAAAGTATCGTGTCGATCAGGTGCAGTCATGCCGACTAGCTAGTGCGCCTCGCTTAACATGACGAGCCCTGCTGCCGCGTAAACCTTGCAACCGACCAAAGGGCTTGCCACATGGCGTCCTTCGTTTCTAAGGAGGGCGCCATGACGCCGTCTAATATTCCCATGGAAGATTTCGTCGCCGGATTCAGCCCGCAAGGCTTGCCGGTGCGCGGCCGTGTGATCCGTCTTTCGGAAGGCACCATTTCGCCTATATTGAAGCGCCATGCCTATCCCGACCATCTGGCGGAAATCCTCGGTGAAGCGGTTATGCTGTCGGCTTTGGTCGGTTCGGGCATGAAATTCCAGGGCAAGGTGCTGGCGCAGGCCGAGGGTGATGGCCCGACCTCCATGCTGGTTGGAGAGTATACCAAGACCGGCGGATTGCGCGGATATGCCAGACATGAACCGGAACGCTGGGCCTGGCTCGACAAGGTCAATAAGGGCGGTAAGCCACATATGACACAATTGTTCGGGGCAACGAGTCTGCTCGGCCAGATCATCGTCTATAACAATACGGAACTCAAGCCGTATCAGGGCATTGTGCCGCTGGCAAAAGGCTCTCTGGCCGAGTGCGCGGAGGATTATTTCCGGCAATCCGAGCAAGTTGAAACCCGGCTGCGGCTGGCGGTGAAAAAAGACGCTTCCGGCGGCTGGCGCGCCGGCGGTATGATGATTCAGAAAATTGCTGGCGACGAGGCCCGCGGCGACACCGAAGAGGGGTGGCGCGAAGCGGAAGCCTTGTTCTCTACGCTCACCCTGGACGAATTGACCGACCCGGCCTTGCCGGCAACGGATCTCGTCTATCGCCTGTTTCACGAAGGCGGCGTCGCCATGGAGCCTGATGCTCAGGTCCTTGATGATGTCTGTACCTGCAATCGCGAGCGTCTGGTCGGCACGCTGCAAGGCATGGCGGATGAGAGCCTGCGCGAAATGGTCGAACCTGATGGGACCTTGAAGGTGGACTGCCAGTTTTGTTCGCGGACGTATACAATTGGTATTGAAGAAGTGACCAGCGCAGCGAATTAGAGCGCTTTTGCACGCCGAAGACTGTAAACCCTATAGTAGCGACAATATGCTATTGCTGTTGCAGGAGGTGGATCAGAAGATGGATAATCCGGCGCTCAAACTCGATGGATTCTTGCCTTATCGGCTCTCGGTCCTGTCCAATGCGGTGTCCCGCAAGATTGCGAAAATCTATGAACAGGAATTCGACCTGTCGGTCTGGCAATGGCGGATCATCGCTGTGCTTGGTGAGCGCGAAGGCCTGACCAGTACCGAAGTTGCGCAGCGCACCTTGATGGATACACCCACCGTCAGCCGCGCCGCAGCCAGCCTGATCGAACGCGGCATCCTTGAGCGCCACATTGACCGGGATGATCGTCGGCGTGCGCCGATGCGCCTGACAGATGAAGGCCAGGCGATTTACGCCGCTGTTATTCCCCTGGCAAAATCAAGTGAGCAGGAATTGCTCGACGCGTTAAGCGAAGAGGAAATCAGTGTGTTACACAAATTGCTCAGTCGACTGTCCGCTGTGGTATCCGCTGATGTGCCGCTCTGGGGTGACGACGACTAAAGGAGGGACAAAAATGGCCGGTGGGATCACGGATGCAATTTTTGCGTCGCTGGTAGAGCAACGCCCCGAATTCAAGAATGCTATGAAAGTCTGGACCGATGTGCTGGAGCCGGCTCTGGCGGACCGTGAATCTGAACGCCGTTCGATTATCGACAAGGCGCGCAAACGCACCATCTGGACCGGTCTCGCGATGGCGGCGATTGCGGTTTGTATTCTTTTCCTGACGGGCGGCGCGGCGCCGGTCTTTACACTGATTGTCGCCGGCGCGGTGACGGCAATCGCCAGCGGTGCCGCTTGGATTCCGCTATTCTCGGTCAAGTCAGAAACCAAGCAATTGGTGGTTGGGGCGGCGGCAGAGTCCTTCGGATTCAAATACGATACCCTGCATCCGGATGTGCGCGGCATATCCAATTGGAAAACCGCGGGAGAGTGGATCAAGTCGCAAGCATCGCAAAAAGCCGGCGCCGCACAATTGTTTGGGGGCGGGGATGATTCAGCTCCCCCGACCCCGGCTTTTGACGTCCTCAAGGAGGCGAAGCTGCTTCCAGGTTATGATAATCGCAAGTTTGAGGACCTGATCGAAGGCGATCGCGCCAGAACGCATTTCTCCCTCGTCGAATGCAAGCTGACGGAGGAGCGGGGGTCCGGCAAGAACCGGCGCACGGTGACAACGTTTCAAGGGCTCCTCTTCCACATTCAATACCCCGACCGGTTTCTCGGCCGCACCCTGATTGCGCGCCAGGGTTGGTGGAAGGGTTTTTTCGGCGACAAATCCCTGCAGAAAGTCGATCTGGTGGCGAAAGAACTGGAAGACAATTTCACGATCTATTCCAATGACCAGGTCGAAGCACGGGCGTTGCTGACCCCGGACCGGATGGAGCGGCTGATTGCGCTGGAACGCCATTTCAAAGGCGGCAAATTACGCGGTATTTTCGAAGGCGATCACTTAACCCTGGCGCTTGAGGCCGATGACCAATTCGAGGCCGGTTCTGTCTGGAAACCTCTGGTCGATCCAGACCGCTATATCAGCGCGCTGACAGAGATTGGACTGGTCTGCGATGTCATTGACGGTTTCCTGACGCGCGAATGGGTCAAGGACAAACTCTGATAAATTCGATGCTTTCAAGCGCTTAGCCACGCTCCGGTCCCTGATTTGCATGACACATCGCGGATGGGCGTACGGTCAAACGGAGCTGGCCGCTCATGATGGACTTTGGGAGCATTAGGCAAGTCGATGTCGACGAGACTGTTACAGGATGTGAATTCCAGCGCAATTACGGCGCAACGGACCTATGTGACCGTGCCGGAAACGCTCGAAACCCCTGCAAATGATACAGTTGACGTCACAGATGCGCGCCTGCCATCGCGCCGCATTGGACTCAGCCGCGCCAGCCTGCGAACCCTGCTCAAGCTTGCAGATTGCGTCATTGCGACGACCATCGTGGCGGGTTTCCTGATCCTGTCTGGCACCGGAATTCTGTCGGCCACCGTGTCTCAAATTTTGCCATTTGCCTTGATTCCGGTCGTCGCCCTGTGGGGATTGAGCATCTCATCCTCTTATCGACTGCTGCGCAAAAACGACATCATCGATCACGTGCTCGCAACGGCGTATGGCTCCGGCTTGCCGCTCGCAGCGCTCGGGGCATTTACGGAATTGGTCTACACGTCACCAACGGCACATTGGGTGATGCCGACCATCTTTTTGACCTGGCTGGCCCTTAACCTCGTCCATGCCGTTGCCTTGATCCTTGGCCGTCAATTCGTGCGCGCCGGCTGGTTAAGCGAGAATGTCGTGATTGTAGGCGCAACGCCAAATGCGCGCCGCCTGATTGAACGTAATGCGGGCACCCATGAGCTGAACATTGTCGGCATATTTGATGATCGCCTGTCGCGCGCCCCAAGACACCTGATCGGCGCGCCCTTGCTAGGGCGGCTGGATGATTTGCTCACCTGGGAGCGGTTGCCAGAGATTGCCCGGATTGTCGTCACCGTCACCTCGGATGCGCGCGACCGGGTCCGCGATATGGTGGAACGTCTTCGGGTTCTGCCGCAACGCGTTGTCTTGCTGCTCGACCTGGACGGCTTTGATCCAGAGACAGAGAGCCTGGCTGAAATCGCCCACTCGCCTGCGGCTTATGTGTCCGGTCAACCGCATGATGCGCGCCGGGCGACCTCCAAACGGATATTCGATTTCTTCTTTGCCACCAGCATGCTGATTGTCCTGAGCCCTCTCCTGGCATTGTTGGCCCTCGCCATCAAACTGGAAAGCCGCGGCCCGGCGATATTCCGTCAGAACCGGCACGGCTTTAACAATCAGATCATCAAAGTCTGGAAATTCCGTTCGATGCGTGACGATCCGCAAGCGGCCGAAAGCATGACCCACCAGACAGTGGCGGACGATCCACGGATCACCCGTATTGGCCGTTTCATTCGCCAGACCTCGCTGGATGAGCTGCCGCAATTGATCAATGTCATCCGGGGCGAAATGTCGATTGTCGGACCCCGTCCGCATGCGGTTGGCATGACCACCGAAGAACAGGAAGTTCAGAATATTGTCGGCGACTATGCCCACCGCCACCGAGCCAAGCCAGGCATTACCGGCTGGGCCCAGATCAACGGGTCGCGCGGTCCCGTGCATACCAAGGCCCTGGTTCGCGAGCGCGTACGGCTGGATATGGAATATGTAAACAGATCGGCGCTATGGTTCGATCTCTATATCATTCTGATGACCCTGCCCCGCCTGCTGGGTGACGCGAAGACCATACGCTGAACATGTCCGCCTTTCCCCTCTCCGCGCCCGACGAGGCCGTCGTGACAGATCTGCCTGGTCTGGAGACCGGTCGTACGTCAGCCGGCGAGGACGTCGTCTCAAATAGCAAGTCGGGCGAGGCTCTGATCAGTATTTGCGTCCCTGTCTGGCGCGACAGCGCAGACGCTTTGTTGAGCACGCTGAGCCGGATGAAAGGGGCCGAACAATGCACGCTGTTGCTGTTTGACGACGGCTCACATGATCCTTATTTGCTGCGCCAGCTAACGCGCCAGATTCTACGTTATCCCGGGCCGGCCCGCCTGATCGCGTCACCTCGCAACTCGGGCCGCAGCCATGCGCGCAACCGCATGTATGAGCTTGCTGAGACCGAGTGGATTCTATTCCTGGACGCTGATATGCAGCCAGATGATGAGGCATTCCTGGATCGCTATCTGGATGCGATCGACGCGCTCGCAGAGCCCGCCATTGTTGCCGGCGGATTCAGCCTGAAACATGCGCGACCAACGCGCAAAACCCGTCTGCACGCGGCGCAGTCACAAGCCTCGGAATGTGTACCGGCTTCGATCCGAGCCCAGTCACCCGGACGCTTTGTTTTCACGTCGAATGTGCTGGTGCATCGTCAAGTACTGAACACGGTATCATTCGATCCCGGATTTCAGGGCTGGGGATGGGAAGATGTGGATTGGGGATTGCGGGTCGCCGAACAATTTCCGGTCGAGCATATCGACAATACAGCGACGCATCTCGGCCTCGATCATGATGCCAAACTGATCAAGAAATACGCGCAATCGACGGACAATTTTCTTCGCCTGATCGACCGCCATCCCGATGAGATGACGAAAACCGCGCTCTATCGCGCGGCAAAACGGTTAAGCGTCTTGCCGGGACTATCTGTCCTGTCCGGCATTTGTCGGCGCCTGGCGCGATCGCGCTGGCTGCCCATGCGCGTCCGCCTTCTATCGCTGAAACTGTTTCGCGCGGCCGCCTATGGAATGCGGTTATGATCAGCGTTGTTATCCCGACCTTCAATCGCCCCGATGGATTGAAACGCGCGGTGACCAGCGTGTTTCACCAGACCCTGGTCGAAGATGGGTTTGACCTGATTATTGTCGACAATACGCCAGAAGCCTCTGCGTCAGATACGATCGCTGAGCTTCAGCGGTCTTGCCCAAATACGATAAACCTCATCGCCCTGCATGAACCGGCAGCCGGCGTGGCCAATGCGAGAAATACCGCCATGCGGGCGGTCAAAACAGATCTCGTGGCTTTTCTGGATGACGATCAGTCGGCCCCGAAAACCTGGCTCGCAGCCTTGTATAAGGCGTATCGCGCTTTCCCTGCAGCGGTGACATTTGGACCTGTCCGAACCACATTGCCGAACGGACAACGCCGCCATCAGCGCTATTTCCAAACCTTTTTCTCGCGTGAGCCTGGATTTGAGACAGGCTATATCGAGACGTCCTATGGGTGTGGCAATGCACTGGTCGACTTTTCCAAAGTGCCCGGTCACGCGCCCTGGTTCGACATCACCATGAATGAGAGCGGCGGCGAAGATGACGTCCTGTTCGCGCGTATTCGCGATACGTTCGGACGGTTTGCATGGGCGGCCGAAGCGCCGGTTTGGGAGCATCCGCCCGTCTCTCGTGTGTCCCTCGGCTATACGTTGAAACGGGCCTTCTCTTATGGCCAGGCGCCGATCACGCTGGCACGGCGTAGATCAGATCGTCCTGCCTTTATCATTCTGTTCTGGATGTTGATCGGCGTCGGCAAAACGATTTGGCATGGCGCCATATGGCTTCTGCTCAGCCTCATGCGCCATCCCGGCCGGGCGTTCCAGCTTGACCAGGCTGTACGCGGCATCGGCAAATTGCTCTGGTGGGTCGATTTGCGATTCTATGGCGCTGCTGCGTTGAAGAAAAAGACCGCTAACTCTGTGCCGCCAGCTGCGCCAACGCTCTCGACAGGGACGGAGCAGGCCTGACCGGCACAATCTGTTTTGGCCGCATGCTCAGCTTTGCTGCGAGCGCGACATAGATCAACCAGACAATCGAATTCTGTTGCAGCGACGCGCTTTCCGACAGGCTGAACAGGAAGAATTGCGCGATAAAGGCGAGCGCAAAAAGTCCCGTCCATGTGTTCACCGCTGCCAACACCGCCCGCGATGTGGTGAGCAGGAAATCAAGGGTCAGCAATATCAGCCCGATCAGGCCGAGGGCGACCGTGACTTCCAGCCAGCCATTATGTGCGGTTGGCGCGTCCCATTGCAGCGCTTCTCGGAGCCAGTTGCCGGGCGCGCTCTCCGTCGCCCAGAATGCGCCATAGCCATAACCAAGCCAGGGTCGTTCCTCGATATTGTCCGCCAGGGCGAACCAGATATCGGTGCGTCCGGTCAGCGTCGCGTCTCGCCCGAGCAATTGGAACACCAGGTCTGGTGCAAATACAAACACGGCGCCTGTCAGGATCGCTGCGATCACACCCAGCCAAAGCGTCAGTAATCCGACTCTGACGCCTTGTTTCATCCAGGCCCCAACCGCCAGTATCCCCAACCCGACCAGAAGACCGAGGAGCGAGCTTTTCGAAGTCGAGAGCAAAACCAGCGCAATGCTCAGGGCCAGCGCACCGCTCCAGAGCCAACGATACTTGCCATCCATAATGGCCAGGAAGGCGGCGAAGATCGCTGCCCGGGCCATATGCCCACCGAGCTGGTTCTTCTCAAAATACAGGCCCTGCCAAGCGCCGACATGAACGTCCTGCATGCGGCCGAATGCGGGCACCAGGATCGCGGCGAGGAAACTGACAATCGCAACCACCAGCCAGGCCACCGCGAAGCCGCGCAACAGGGTCTGCCAACTATACCGTGTGCCGATAAATAAGCCGGCAAGTGTTGTCATCAGGATCGCAAAGCTTCGTCGCGCGGTCAGTCCAGGATCAATGGACCAGAGAAAAGACAAGGCGCAGACCGCCAGCAGCAGCATGAGGAAGGGCAGGCGCAGACAGACTTGCGCAATCTCCCGCGCTTTCCAGAGCGCACCCGCAAATGCAACGCCGTAAATCGGCAACCACAAGAAGCGCAGAATGGGGGAGCCGTCGGAAGAGCTTTCGTCCCACAAGAGTCGCGGCAAAAGCCCTTCACTGAAGATGAGCAGGATGACAACCAGAAACAGGAATTCCGCCCGCCCGACCGGGCTGTGGGACGTGGCCATCCGCAGATCAGGCGCCGAAGCGGTCAGCGAATTGGGCATCGCCGCGTATCCTGTTCATAACGACGCCAAGCACGCGCCCATTCTGTGCTTCGAGCTCCTGGCGAGCCGCTTCGATCTCTTGCGCCGTCGACTGATCTGCCGTCACCACCAGCACGATGCCATCCACGGCAGACGCCATCGTCATCGCCGCTGAGGAGCGCTCCAAGGCGGGCGCATCAACCACGGACCAGCTCGAAATGCCGCGCAAGGCCTGCCACCAGCCGGGCGCTTGCTGGGTGCGCACTTTCTGGCCGGCTTTCAAGCGATCGCCACGAAACCGTGTGACGAGAAGCGGCAGACCATCAATATCATGCGCCGTCAGCAATTTGCTTTGCCGGGCGCCTTCGACGCGCGGCGTGATCCGGTAGATCGGGTCTTGCCGCAGAGATGCGTCATACGCCCGGCCCGGTTTTCCGACATCGCGCGCGAACCCATCCTGGAAACCCTGAAAGACCGGATTACGGCGTAAATCCAGATCGACCATCCAGACCGGCTTGTCCGATCTTCGGGCGGCGATACAGGCAAAACTGGCAGCCAGACTGGTCACGCCTTCGCCCACACGTGCCGAGGTAAACATGATCACTCGACCGCCAGCTGCAGGGGCGCTGACACGGGCTGTGGCCCGCCATACCGGCTCCAAATCCTCACGAAGGTCGCGCATGATGTGTCACGTCCAGACAGTCTTGTTCCAGCGCTATCATGATCTTGGTTAACGGGATTTTGCAAATCGTAAGGATTAGGCCCGGCGAACGGCCCCCAGAACCGGAAGGCCGACGGTTTTCTGCAGCGATCCCGGCGTGGCAAAGCCGCGTTTTGAATAAGCGCTCAACAGGCCGAAAATCAGGGCGGTAAACCCTGCAAACAGGATCGACAAAACCGCAACCGGCAGTTTCAGACTGCTGCCCTCGATCGGGACGGTTGGTGGCTCCGTAACCTTCACGCTGTCCGCTTCCTGCGCAGTCAATCCGGCGACCGTGCCCTCGCGCTGTTCCTGTTCGGCAATGGTGCGCACGCTGGTTTCGATCAGGTCGCGATTGCGCAGCAATTCGTTCCAGGCCGGCTCCAGCAGGGTGAAGCGGTTGAGCTTGGTTTCAACCGCGCGCAGTTGCCGCTGAAGCTCGGCCTCCTGCTCCCGCAAGGATGCCGCCTCAGCCTCAAACGTATTAAAAGACGTTTCCAGGGCCTGATACGTCGGGTTCGGCCCCCGACGCACCGTACCGACGGGGGAGTCCTGCGCCGCTAGGAAGGCCCGCAATTCGGCGATCCGCCGGTCAATCGCCTGCACCCGACGACTGTCCGGTGTGTAATTGACCAGCGCCTGGTTGCGCTCGATTTCCAGTTCGCGCAGCTGCTGGGCGCTTGAATCCTCAACATAGAGATCCAGCTCGGCGGAGGTGTCCGACAGTTGAATACGCGTTCGCGCCAACTGTCCTTGCACGGCGCTGGCGCGCGCTTGCACAGTGAAAAGTTCGTTTGAGATAACCGAATACAGGGTCTGCGCGGTCGACCGCTCGCTGGCAAAATCGCGAACATCATTGTCGGTCAGGAACGTACTGATGGCCGCTTCCGCTTCCAGCAACTCGCCTTCAATCCGCTTGCGCTCGGCGCGCAATTGATCAACCGGGCGGCTGCCAAACAATTCTGCCCGACGCTGCAAATAGACTGCAAGGGCGGCATTCAGAATTTCGGCTGCGACTTGCGGATCCTCGTGTTTGAACCCGACCGAAATAATGTTCGAATTGGGGGACGCATCGGCCCAGAACCCATCCTGAAGCGCCGCGACACCTTTCTGATAATGTTCAAACTCAATCGGGTCTTTCAAATTGGGCGCGGACCGGGCCACTTCCTTGTCGCGCGCCTCCGCCAATTCCGGATAAATCCGGTCCAGCGGGAAGCGCGACAGGGTGCGCTCGGCCACCAATTGAGTCTGCAGGATTTCCAGCTCGCCCTGAATCACTTCCTGAATACCCGGGCCCGGATCAAAGCTCGGATCGCTGAGGATGGAGCTGGATCGAACCTCATCGCCGGAGGTGACATAAAGCGCCGACCGCGATTCATAGGTCTTGGGCATCTGAAACGCGAAAAACAGGCCAATCGCGATAATCGGCAGGCCGATGAGCAGCATCAGCCATTTCGCCCGCCACAGATGCAGCGCCAAATCAGCCATGCCGAGACGGGGCCGAGACGGCACATAGCCGGCATCGGTCTGTACGACCCCCGATGGGCCCCAGTCAGCGAGATCGGCCATCGTTCCGGGCTCCGAGCGCTCTTTCCTTCGAATTCTTCATACAGGCTTGATACTTCCTTAAACATTAACACAGACGCTCTGGCTGGGTAAATTTGTCGTTGAAAAGCTCCATGACTCGCTTGCTTTGCCTTGCTCTGCTTTCGTTAATGATCGCATCCTGCCAGTCCGGCGCGCCGGTCGAATCCGCTGTCTTCCCGCAAAAGGAATGGCGGCATGAGGACGGGGCGGACGCCTTCTATCTGCTGGCCCCCGGCGACGAGCTGGATGTTATTGTTCATACCGCACCGGAACTCAATCGCACCGTCACCATTGGGCCCGATGGCCGATTCCGCATGCCCTATTCGGGTCCGATCCTGGCGGCGGCGCGGACCGTGGATGAAGTTCGTGACGGGGTTCAGTTTGCAATGTCGCGGGAGTTGAATGATCCGGACATTGACGTCTTGCTGGTTGGAACCCCGTCGCAACGCGTATTTGTAGGCGGTGATGTCACCAATCCCGGCTTGTTTGACATGCCGGGCCTGATCGACCCGTTGCAGGCCATTATCATGGCGGGCGGCGTCACCAATGAAGGCCGGGCCAGTACTGTGGTTCTGATGCGTCGCATGCCAGGCGGCGAGGTTAAATCGGCGGTGTTCGACCTGAAAGCCGGAATTTACGATCCGAGCCTGGCTGACTGGGCGCCCTTGCGCCGGTTCGATATTGTCTATGTCACGCGCAAGCCGATTGCCAATCAGAACCTGTTCGTCCGGCAATATATTCGCGACGCGCTGCCAATCGACTTCTCGCTCTTCTACGACATTGCCGGTAACAACCGTTAATCAGGCCTTTTATCACTGACCAGAAGCGCTTATGCGGTGGGAATCTATTCTCAACGGAGCTTCCCGCTATGGCTGACGCCGAAAACACAATCATCATGGAAACCACCAAAGGCACGGTCAAAATCGATCTGCGCCCGGACCTTGCCCCCGGCCATTGCGACCGGATCAAGGAATTGGCGCGCGAAGGCTTTTATGACGGCATTATCTTTCACCGCGTCATTGATGGTTTCATGGCGCAAGTTGGCTGTCCCAACGGCACCGGCATGGGTGGTTCGGACAAGCCAAACCTGCAGGCTGAGTTCAATCCGGAACCGCATGTTTGCGGCACCTGTTCCATGGCCCGGACCAATCAGCCGAATTCCGCGAATTCGCAATTTTTCATCTGTTTCGAAAACGCCGGCTTCCTCGACAATCAGTACACGGTCTGGGGCCAGGTCAGCGAAGGCATGGACGTGGTTGACCAGTTGCAAAAGGGTGAGCCGCCGCGCGAGCCCGATTCCATTGTCTCTATGAAAGTTGCTGCAGACAGCTAAAGTTCAGGTTGAACAAACGAGACTGGACGCATGGCTTCGGCGAAAAGCAGGCGCAATATGAAATGGTGGAGTGGCCGATTGCTCGGCTCACGCATCGCGCGCCTGATTTTTGCGTCCAATCTCGCCGGATTAATCATCCTGATCATCGGGGCCATGGTCCTGAATGAAATGCGCGCGACCTTTGTCGTCTCGAAAAAAACGGACCTGGTCGGTCAGGCGCAACTCCTGTCCAACCTGATTGGCGACGAGGCTGCGTATGGGGAACCGCAACCGGTGCTGGATGACCGGCTCGCCAAGGATGTGATGGCCTCGCTGTCGCTGCCGCAAAGCATGCGCGGCAAGATTTATGATCTCGAAGGCAATCTGGTCGGGGATAGCTATTTCCTGTCGGATCGGGTGATTGTTGAAAACCTGCCGCCCCTGCAGGACCCGGATCGCCTGACCGTCTGGAGCCGATCTCTGTCCGACTGGGCCGTTGGCGTGCTAAGCTCGTTTCGTCCCTCTGAAGGCGATGATGCGGTCCGCGCCATCTCATTTGAGGAAGAATTTGCTGAAGCTCTGATCGGCAATGAAGCGGCCAGCCAGAGATTTAATGATCGTGGGCAGCGGATTATTTCGGTTTCCCTGCCGATCCAGCATGTCACCGCTGTGGTTGGCGTCCTGACCCTGGAATCGAATGATATTGACGCCATCATCCGCGCCGAACGTACGGCGCTGATCCCATTCATCGCAGTCGCCATCTTGGTCGCGCTGATCACGTCAGCCTTGCTGACGGTGGGAATCGCCAATCCCTTGCGGCGGCTGGCGAGCGAGGCAGACCGGATCAAGAGTGGCAGCAGCAGCAAGCTCGATCTCGAGAAAATCGCCAAACGCCATGACGAAATCGGCCATCTGGCGCAATCGGTTGAATCCATGACCGAAGCCCTGTTCGAGCGAATCACCGCCAATGAAGCCTTCGCGGCTGACGTCGCGCATGAGTTAAAGAACCCACTCACCTCAATCCGCTCCGCCGTCGAGACCGCCGAGATGGTGCAGGATGATCCGGTCGCACGCGAGAAATTGCGCAAGGTGATTGCCCAGGACGTCAAGCGACTGGACCGCCTGATCACCGACATTTCAAATGCTTCCCGACTCGAGGCAGAGATCACCCGTATCCCCACCGAGCGGCTCGATATTTCCCGCTTTATCCGCGATGTCGTGCGGACCTATGAGGGGCTCGACCATGAGCGCAATGTCTCGGTCAGCTTTCACGACGCGACCATGGATGCCGGCCTATCCGTTCGCGGCCGCGAAGGCCCCCTGGGCCAGGTGTTACGCAACCTGATCGATAATGCGCGGTCCTTTTCGCCCGAAGGCGATGCGGTGACGGTGACGCTGCAACAGGGCCGGCAGGGATCGCAAACCACGGCGCGAATTCTGGTCGAGGATAATGGACCTGGCATTCCCGAGGACAAGTTCGAGAAAATCTTCGATCGGTTCTACACTGATCGCCCTGCGGGAGCGGCATTTGGCAATAATTCCGGCCTTGGGTTATCGATCGTCGCCCAAATCGTCACGACGCATATGGGAACGGTTGTGGCCGACAATCGCGAGCCGGGCGGCGCGAGATTTACCATTGAACTCCCCGCGACATAGGCCGTTTACCCTTTCTACATGAGAATTAACGGTCCCTATTGAGAATAATCGGGAGTTGTGGTATACAATTCTGTCACAACACCATATCCGAGCCATGCTTATGTCGGCATCTTACGAGAGTTTCTCGCCGGCAACGTGGCTCGTTTGCGTAGAAGAAGAGGTCTCCCATATGGCAACAGCAGATGCGGCAACGAAACTGGATTTTTCCGAAGGTCAGAAAATCGTCTATCCTGCGCACGGTGTCGGCACCGTCACCGCGATTGAACAGCAGCAAGTCGCTGGCATGACCCTGGAAGTCTATGTTGTCTCGTTTGACCAGGACAAGATGATCCTGCGAGTTCCGACAAACCGCGCGATTGCGTCTGGAATGCGGGCACTGGCAGGCTCCAAGCTGGTTGACGACGCCTTGAAAACCCTGGGCGGTAAAGCCCGGATCAAGCGCACCATGTGGTCGCGCCGGGCCCAGGAATATGAAGCCAAAATCAATTCTGGCGACCTGATTTCCATCGCAGAAGTCGTCCGCGACCTGCACCGGATGGAAGATCAGCCGGAACAATCCTATTCCGAGCGTCAGCTCTATGAAAGCGCGCTGGACCGGATGGCGCGTGAGCTCGCCGCGGTCGAGAGCATCGATCATGACTCGGCCATGGATCGCCTCGCGGAATCACTCGCAAAAAAGAAAAAAGCCGCTTGAAAGAGTGAATCCGATAGCGGCCAAAACAGTTAACAGAAACCCCGTCTGAAAAGACGGGGTTTTTTGTTTGGGCGTCAGCTATGGCCCAAAACGCCAATGCATTGCCTCTACGGCCCGAGGCCGCGTAATCACGGCCAGCGAACAGGCCGCCAGATGCGGCCTGTTCGCTGTCGCCTATTATCCCGCAGAATACGGCAAGGATGAATGGTGCAGATTGATCTTCAGATCCCCGGCATCATCAAGAACGTAACCAAAGGAGTATTCGACCTTGGTTTCGCTGCCATCCGGGCCGGTGAAATAGTAATTGCCCATTGCCGTAGCAGAATCGCCGCTCGTATAGATGCCATTGCTTTCCCAGCGCACATTGGTCCAGCCCTTGATCGCAAAACCGCTATCTTCGGTGCCTTCCGTGCCGATAAAGTAAGAAAGGGCCTCATCGAACGTTTCGCGGAACTGATCGTCAGCTGCCAGGGTTGGCTTGAACATCACCGCAGTGTCGCCATAGGCGTAGAGCGTATTGATATGCTCTGTCGCCCGCGCGGCGAAATCACCGCCTTCAGTGTGAACCGCAGCGATAGCAACGATGCCATTGCCCCATTCCGTCTGAGCCGCAACAACGTCAGCTTCGCTGATGCCGGCATCTGAATTGTCGGCCACAGCAGTTGAAGCACAGGCCGCCAGCGCCAGTCCGGCAAAGCCACCCATAACGGCTTTCATGCTTGGTTTCATCGTAAAATTCCTTTTGAGAGATTGGTTGGCGAGAGCCTTAAAGGCCCTCGCCTTGGGAGTGACATTCACGACTGCTGGAAGACAGACGTTTATGTCTTGGCCGCACGAAACTTGGGAGAAGTGCGGACCAATTCGGTTGGATCAGGGTTCAAGCGACACGCGCGACCATCGCGAGGTGGCTTCACCATCGCAGAATCGCTCACGCCGACGTGTTGATAAGTTCAGCCAGAATTCAGTGACAGGAACACCGGTCATGACTCGCCTTTGAAGTGACTTTATAACATAACATTTAAGTCGACATATGAGGCTTGCAAGGGCAAAAGACTAAAATACTTTTACCAATCGAAATGGCCCGTATGCTGGACACTTTGTTTCCTCCCAAAGCGATTAAATCTCATTCAGCGGACGCGCTGCCGGTCACTTTTGTGCATGAATTGCACGACATGTCTGCGGCGCTGGCCCCGGATCAGGACGCTGCAATTTGGGCCCGAACTGTGCCCTCAAAGGTCCAGCAATGGCTGGATTTCCTGCCGCCGCGGAACCTCCCATCAGGTCGATTCGTGCTGAGCCCGGATCAGGTCGCGCCCTGTATGCGAGACCTGTTCAAGGCGAAGTCTATTCCCGCATCACCAGCGCTAGACTGGCTATGTGAGGATGCCGGTCGACTCGCACAATCTGTGGCCCAGCCGGACAATACGGAACTGGTGCGGCTGCGCGTTGAACACATCGTCAATAATGCCTGTTCGAAACTGCACATCGATAATGTCGTGGCCAGGTTGATTTGCACCTATCGCGGCCCGGGCACCGTGCTGGGGCTCGATCCCAAGACGGAGGCGCAGCTGCAAACCGTTCCGACGGGCCTACCAATCCTGTTGAAAGGCAAAAAATGGCCAGGGGCGAGAATGCCGTCTCTGCACCATCGTTCCCCTGCAATTGAAGGGACAGGGGAGTCGCGTCTGGTGCTGGTGCTGGAAGGATGTACGGAAAAAGACATTTTTCCGGCCTATGACACCATTTACCAAAGCTAAGCGCCAAACAGGTAAATGCGACAGACAATGACCTCAAAAGCCCCTTTTCTGACTCGAATTGCGACTCTGGGCATGGCCCTTGTGCTGGCCGCGTGTGGTGCGGCGCGAGACGATGCCGCATCGAGCGACGTCCCGCCGCCTCTGCCCGAGGGTGCGGAAACGGTGGAATTCGAGCGTATGACCCAGGCGGAACAGGCCGCTGCCGAGATTGACGCGACAGTCCGTGCGGCCGAGCCCCGGGAAACCGTCTATTGGGGGATCAAGGATGGCGAGCCGCTTCTGGTCATGTGGGAAGATCTCATGCCGGAGGGCAGCGAAGAGGAACTCATAAGACAGTATGAGGAATTCTACGCGATGCTGGAAAAGCGCTACGCCGCCAATACCACAACGCTGGCGGATGCCGCAGATCCCTATGCCGCCATCCCGGAAGGATCGGAATTCGATTACATGCCGCAACTCGGCACATTTGATACGGTGGAAGACCTGGACGGGGAGTTTGTGCGCATTCCGGGTTATGTCGTGCCGTTCGATTTCAACTCAAACAACCGCCAAAAGGAATTTCTGTTCGTGCCGTATATGGGGGCGTGTATTCATACGCCGCCGCCGCCCCCCAATCAGATCATCTTAATTCGCGCTGTACCGGCCGTTCGAATCAAGGATATCTGGGTCCCATATTGGATAGAAGGCACACTTTCGACGGAAAAAACCGAATACGAACTCGGCGATACCGCTTATGCGATGGAAATGAGTGAAATCGAACTCTACGCCACGCCCTGAGGCGGCCTGGAGTCTTGATAACGCGCCACATCGTTATGTTATAACGAAACTAATATTCAATAAATACAGTAGCTTATAGATTTTCGATTCCGCTTATGTTAGGGCTCGATCCGAACGGAGCTGGGAGAGTGTCATGCGCCATAGTGGTCTTTTCGGAGCGGTTTTCGCGGTACTGGGTGCGTGTGCCATCGCCTCTGAGCCGCATGAGGCCAAGATTCACGGCGATCACGCCCACGTCCATGGCGACAATTGCGGACATGCGAAAGTCTGGCACGTCGATCACTGGGACTATCTGCATGATGGCCATCTTCACTTTGTCCATAACGGGCATGTCGATGAACATGTGCTCGCGGTGACAGAGCTCAACCCGGATGGCGAAGCGCCGATGGCCCCCGCGCTTCACGCTGATCACATGCATGGCGAAGGCGATGATCATATGATGGTCCCGCACGGCGACCATTTCGACTATATCCATGATGGCCACTTGCACTATGTCCACGGCGATCATGTTGACGATCACGGCCCGGTTATTGTCGACGCGAATGGCACCTGACCCATCCCCAAAACCTCAATCAGCTTACAGGCCTCCGCATGCGTGGGCCCACCCCAGCTGCGAGGTTCTGTGGACCCCGTCAGACAATCCCCGTCTGGCGGGGTCGTCCTTTTAGCGCGCGCGTGAATTTTTCAAGAATTTTTTTGATCCACTCACGGAAACCACTCGTAAACAGTCATGAACACACCCTTAACGGGTATGGGAGGCAGAATGACGACCACGAGCCTGAGCAGTGGAAACCCGGATCGCAGCTTTGTCCGCAAGGCGATGAAAGCGCCCATGCTGGAAGCCGAGCATGAACTCAACTTGGCGCGGCGATGGCGCGATCATGATGATGAACGGGCCCTGCATGAATTGACCACGGCTTATATGCGCCTGGTCATCTCCATGGCTTCGAAATTTCGTCATTACGGTCTGCCTTTGGCGGATCTGGTACAGGAAGGCAATGTCGGTCTGATGCAGGCGGCTGCGCGGTTTGAGCCGTCCCGCGAAGTTCGTTTCTCGACCTATGCCGCCTGGTGGATCCGCTCCTCGATCCAGGATTATGTCTTGCGCAACTGGTCAATCGTGCGGACCGGAACGACGGCGGCGCAAAAATCGCTTTTCTTCAACCTCCGCCGTCTGCGCGCCAAGATTGATGATACGGGCGACGCGATCATGACGGCCGAAAATAAGAAATGGGTGTCCGAACATCTTGGCGTCCCGGAGCGGGATGTTGAAACCATGGCCTCGCGCCTGTCTGCCTCGGACCGTTCGCTGAATGCCCCGCTGGCCACCGATGGCGATGCGCAATGGCAGGACCTCCTCCCGGATGAAAGCGCAACACCGGACCAGGTGGTCATGGAAGAGCGCGACAATGCCAAGCGCAAGGAATGGATTGCGCAAGCCCTGGAAGTGCTAAATGAACGCGAGACCTTGATCATTTCAGAGCGCCGCCTGACCGATGACAGCGTCACACTGGAAGTGCTTGGCAAACGTCTCGGCATTTCCAAAGAACGCGTTCGCCAGATTGAACATCAAGCACTCAACAAGCTGCGCAAGACCTTGACCAAGATTGTCGGCGATCCCGAAAAGGCGGGTCTGATCCCCGCCACGTAAGGCGCCGCTTCCTCCTAGAAGAAACGGGTTTGCAAGTCACGCCTTGCGAACCCGTTTTCGCATTCCCACATGCAAATCAGACGGGTTGCCGCTGAGCGGGATCCAGACCAAAAAACCCTTCGCCGCGCGATACCATTGGCGGCGAATATCTGCCTTTGAAAGGGGATGCGAAATGAATTTCGATACCTATACCGAGCGCGCGCAAAGCGTCCTGCAAGCCGCCCAAACCGCAGCGCTCGCCAATTCCAACCAGCTCTTCCTGCCCGAACATATTCTCAAAGCCATGCTTGAGGATCGCGACCAGCTCGCGGTCAATCTGGTCCGCGCCGCCGGTGGACAGCCGGAGCGGGTTGTCCAGTTGCTGGATGATGCCTTGCGCGCGATTCCGAAAGTCTCAGGCGGGCAAGGCGGGCTGCGCCTCGATCAGAGTACGGCCAAACTGTTTGCCGATGCCGAAGCCGGCGCCAAGAAAGCCGGCGACAGCTTCATCACCGTCGAACGCCTGCTGATCGCCCTGGCCGGATTGAAAAAATCCAAGGCCGCAGAAGCCCTCACCTCCGCGGGCGTCACCGGCAACCAGCTCGAGGCCGCAGTGACCCAACTTCGCCAGGGCCGGACCGCCGATAGTGCCAATGCCGAAGAAGGCTATGAGGCGCTGAAGAAATACACACGCGACCTGACCAAGGACGCGCGCTCCGGCAAGCTTGATCCGGTAATTGGCCGCGACGAGGAAATTCGCCGCGCCATCCAGGTCCTGTCTCGTCGGACCAAGAATAATCCGGTCCTGATTGGCGAGCCGGGCGTCGGCAAGACAGCCATTGCCGAAGGCCTGGCCCTGCGCATCGTCAATGGTGATGTCCCGGAAAGTCTGAAAGACAAGCGCCTGCTCGCCCTCGATATGGGGGCCCTCATTGCAGGTGCGAAGTTTCGCGGCGAGTTCGAGGAGCGTCTGAAAGCGGTCCTGAAGGAAGTCGAACAGGCCGAAGGCGGCATTGTTCTGTTCATTGACGAAATGCACACCCTGGTCGGCGCCGGCAAAACCGATGGCGCAATGGACGCGTCCAACCTGATCAAGCCGGCTCTGGCGCGGGGCGAGTTGCACTGTCTGGGCGCCACGACACTGGACGAGTATCGCAAATATGTCGAAGGCGACGCGGCTTTGGCCCGCCGCTTCATGGCCGTCTATATTGATGAGCCGACGGTTGAGGACACCATCTCCATCCTGCGCGGATTGAAGGGGCGATATGAAGCCCATCATGGTGTGCGCGTCAGCGATAGCGCGATCGTCTCAGCGGCGACCCTGTCCAACCGCTACATCACCGATCGGTTCCTGCCGGACAAGGCGATCGATCTGATGGACGAGGCGGCCTCCCGCTTACGCATGCAAGTCGACTCAAAACCGGAGGAATTGGATGAGATTGATCGGCGCTTGCTGCAATTGAAGATCGAAGCGGAAGCGCTGAAAAAGGAAAAGGATGACGCCTCCAAGGAACGCCTGAAAACGATTGAAGGCGAGATTGGTGAGCTGCAGACGCAGTCTGATGAGCTGACCACGGCCTGGGCGGCCGAGAAAGACAAGCTGAAAGGTGCAGCCACTGCCAAGGAAGAACTTGATCGCGCCTATGCTGAAATGGCGGAGGCCCAGCGTGTCGGCGATTTGCAAAAGGCGTCCGAACTGAAATTCTCAGCTATTCCGGAGCTGGAAAAGCGGATCTCGGATGTCGAAGGCAGCGAGGAGGCAAGCGCCAATGAAGGCCTCGTGTCCGAAGTCGTCCGTCCGGATCATATTGCCGGCGTGGTTAGCAAGTGGACCGGCATTCCGGTCGACAAGATGCTGGAAGGTGAGCGCGAGAAACTGCTTCGCATGGAAGATGCCTTGCGCGCCCGTGTGGTTGGGCAGGAAGATGCCTTACAAGCCGTCTCGAATGCGGTGCGCCGCGCCCGGGCCGGATTGCAGGATCCCAATCGCCCGATCGGCTCTTTCCTGTTCGTCGGCCCGACCGGCGTCGGCAAGACCGAGCTGACCAAGGCGCTGGCCGAGTTCCTGTTTGACGATGACAGTGCCGTGCTCCGGCTCGACATGTCTGAATTTCAGGAGAAGCATTCCGTGGCTCGACTCATTGGCGCACCGCCCGGCTATGTCGGCTATGATGAAGGCGGCGTCCTGACCGAAGCGGTGCGACGCCGGCCCTATCAGGTCGTGTTGTTTGACGAAGTCGAAAAAGCGCATCCGGATCTGTTCAACACGCTGCTTCAGGTCCTCGATGATGGCCGCCTGACCGATGGCCAGGGGCGCACCGTGGACTTCAAGAATACAGTCGTGATCATGACTTCGAACCTTGGCGCCGACGCCATTGCTAGCGGTGATGAGGGCGAATTGAGCCCCGGTCAGCGCGAGGCGGTCTCGACCGCGATCCGCGCGCATTTCCGTCCCGAATTCATCAACCGGATTGATGAAACGGTCTTCTTCCAGCGGCTTGGACGCGGCGAGATTGATCATATTGTCGATATCCAGATGGCGCGCCTGGGCGGCCTGCTGAAAGATCGCAAGATGACTGTCACACTGTCAGACGCCGCTCGGAACTGGCTCGCTGATCGGGGCTATGATCCGGTCTATGGCGCGCGCCCGTTGAAGCGGGTTATTCAGAAGGAGTTGCAGGACCCCCTGGCCCGCCTGCTACTGGAAGGCCGCATCCATGATGGCGAAGACATCAAGGTCGATGCCGAGGCGGACAGTCTGACGATCAATGGCGTCCCGAACGATTTCGCTAAGGGCGCTGCGGTTCTGAACTGATCCAGACAAGGATAAGAGAAACCCCCGCTCGACGGTTCGGGTGGGGGTTTCTTGTTTAATCGCTAGGGTGATTAAGGCGCAGGCGGTGCGCCTACAGTCGCCACGACGAATTCCGGCAAGGTCCGCTCATCGCCACGAATGGCGTCAATCCGGTCCCGTTCGACGGCGAAGGCTTCGAACACGTCAGGATCCATGGCCAGTTTGCGACCGGTTGGCAGTTTCAGGCGCATCACGTCCACGGCTTTGCCATTCTTGTAGACTTCATAATGCAGGTGCGGTCCGGTCGAAGCACCAGTAGAACCGACATAACCGATAATCTGACCCTGTTTCACCCGGCGACCACTCTTCACGCCGCGCGCATAGCGCGACAGGTGGGCATAGGCCGTCTTGTAACCTTTGGCGTGGCGGATGCGGATATAGTGGCCATACCCGCCATAGCGGCTGGCGCGTTCGACGACGCCATTCCCGGCCGCATAGATTGGCGTGCCCGTCGGAGCCGCGAAGTCAGTGCCCTTGTGCAGGCGTGTATAGCCGCTGATCGGATGACGGCGCTTGCCAAATCGAGAGGACAGGCGCGCGCCATTGATCGGCGTTTTCATCAGGAACTTGGTCGAGCTTTCGCCATTGGCCTGGAAATAGTCCGTCACGTCCTCATCCGGAGTCGTGTAGCGATAGAAGGCCTTGTCTACGGCTTTCCCATTCAGCGCCGCATAAATCACGTCGCCGCGGCGGATCACCTTGCCGCGCTCATCCGTCATCACGTCAAAGACGAGTTCAAACTTGTCGCCCGGGTGCACTTCGCGCTGGAAATCGAGATCATAGGCAAAGACCTGGGCGAAATCGACGACTTGTTGATCCTCGGCGCCCAGCGTCTGGGCATCCTGATACAGGCTGGTCTTGATACTGCCGCGCACCGTCATCGGGCGGGCAATCAGGCGCGCATCTAGCGCCATGGCCTGATAGTCGCCGGTAAGTGTGCGTTTGGCCAGCAGGCGGCGACCTTCTTCCAGCTTGATGCTGAGCGCGTTCAGGGAGTCATCGGCAACATGCGCGGTAACCTCCAGACCGGGACGCACCCGGCGGGCATCCAGCAGATCCGTACTGGTCAGGCTCAAAAGCGCGCGATGACCATCATTGCCCGGCAGATCGAGTCGCTTGATGCCGTCGGAAAGTGTCTCGCGGCGTTTCAATTTGGTTGGGCGAACGTCCAATGGGGCAGAGACGCCAAAATCCTCGGGCCCAATCGCAATCGAGGCCAGGCTTACCGTTTCGACCATTTCGGGTTCGACGGCATCTTGTTCATTGGTTTGCTGACTGACCGAAATGATGGCGGTGGCCACCAGGCCCGCAACCAGTCCTGCCGCAACCATTTGGCGTTTACCAACTGACAGAGTCTTTAACACGTTGTCTTACTCCCAAGTCGCTGTCCGAGCAGCGCACTGTTTCTACAGCCTTCTGGTGAAACGCTTTCAAGAATTGTGCCGTTAAAGACTTAATAACCAGTTCCCGCGCGACGCAAGGAATTCAGGCGAATTTTGAGGTTTCATTTCCGTCATGATTAATGGCCGGGCGCGGCCCGGAGCACCATGATCCGCCAGCTCAATCATTTGTATATGGACTTTCCCCCCGACACCTCTAGGTCGAAAGCATGAATTCGACTGTATTACTGATCATTGCCGCCATTTTGGGCCTGGCCTTTACCATTTGGGGGGTTTCAACCATTTGGGCCGACCTGGGCGTGACCATGACCATGCATGGCTGGATCGCCTATGGCCTTGGCGTAACGCTCAGTCTGGCTCTGGCGGGTGGTCTGTTTTTCCTGCTCTTCAAGAGCGCCCGCGATGGGTTTGATGACATTGATCGGCCTGAAGACCTGAACGATTAGACACGTCAAATCGCGACGAATCGGCTACAAAAGCGCGAATCACTTTTTCAGGGCTGACATATGATCGAACCTTCCCGCCTCGCGGCCTTTATTGCATCGCGCATTTGCCATGATCTGATCTCGCCGGTCGCGTCGGTAAATTCGGCGCTCGAACTGCTCGAAGAGCCAGGCGATGCCGATATGAAAGCACAAGCCGAGCAGCTCTTGCACAATGGCGCCGAATCCGCAGGCGCCCGCATCCAATTGCTACGCTACGCCTTTGGATCTGCCGGCCTGTCCGACACCGCCGCCGACCGGCACGATGTCCGATCCATCGTCGAAGGCTTCATGAAGAGCCACAAGCCGAGCATTGAATGGGATATTGAAACCGATCATTTCAGCTGTGGTCATGCCCGCGTCCTGATGAATTTGGTCATCATGGCGACTGCCGCCATTCCACGCGGCGGCGTGGTGGTGCTTCAGGTCCGAAATGAAAGTGATGGTCTGAGCATCGGAGCGATCGCCAGGGGCCCGAAAGCGCGGCTGTCAGACTTTACCGAGTCTGCATTGTCCGGTGACACGCCCGAGGAAGGCTGGTCAGCCCGCACGATCCAGCCGCTATTTGCGAAAATGGTCGCCAATGACCTGTCCGGCGACATTACTGCCACAGCGGTGGAGGAGCGAGTTACCTTCCTCGCCAGCGGCCTGCGCGCAGAGGGTTAATGCGCTGTTAAACAACATTCGCACATACTCAACCTCAGATTTTATCTGCGCATTTGCCTGACGGGGTGGCTATGAAACACTGTTTGATCGTCGACGATTCCAGAGTGGTCCGCACCGTGGCCGGACGCATTGTCAAAGACCTTTCATTTACCGTGTCCGAGGCCGCGCATGGGGCGGAAGCACTGGAACTCTGTCGCAAGGATATGCCAGATGCCATCCTGCTCGACTGGAACATGCCGGTCATGAACGGGCTCGACTTCCTGCGCGCTTTGCGCCGCGAGGATCGCGGAAAAGAACCGGTTGTGGTATTCTGCACCAACGAAAACGACTCTGAACACATTAGCGAGGCCATTCGGGCGGGCGCAAATGAGTATATTATGAAGCCTTTCGACGCCGAAATCGTTGAAAGCAAATTCGCTGAAGTCGGCCTTGTCTGAAGCGAAAAATTAACAAAATAGCGATTATCGTAAACTTTTACGGGAATTGCGGGTCGAAAGCAGAATGCAAGAGAGCACTTTTAACGAACTTGCTGATTTGGCGCTGCGCACGACCGGGCAACACATCCCGGCTTCGAAATCCTATTTGATGGAAGCCCGTCTGAGCAATATTTCAAGGCGGGAAAGCTTTGCCACGCTGGATGATCTAGTCCATTGCCTGCAAGCGCGGCCCAATCCGCGATTTGAACAGGAAATTGCGGCCGCGCTGACCAGCAAACGCACCCACTTTTTTCGGGAGCGAGAACAATTGGCGCAAATCGTCGGGAATGCCCTGCCGCACCGCCTGAAACAGTCCAAGAATGGCCGTTTGCGGGTCTGGTGCGCCGGTGTTTCAACCGGCCAGGAAGTGTGGTCATTGGCCATGCGCCTCCGCGAAGAGGTCGGGTCGCCTTTGGCCAACGCTGATATTGAACTCATAGGCACGGATATTTCGGCCGTTTGCATCGAGACCGCCAGTCAAGGCACCTATGGGCATTTCGAGGTTCAAAAAGGCTTGTCCATTCATCGGCTGATGACCAATTTTACGCGTGAGAGTTCCGGCGACTGGACCATCAATAAGGATTTGCGCGACAGCGTCACATTCCGGCGGCACAATTTGCTCCACCCCGCGCAGGATCTCGGCGCGTTCGATCTGATCATCTGCACTCATGTTATTAGCGATCTGGCCAAGTCGGCCCAGTCCGAAGTGCTGACCCATCTATCCCGGCAACTTTTGCCCGGCGGGTATCTATTCGCCGCGCCCTCGGAACAGATTGAGGGCATTAACCCCATCATCAAGCCGTCGCGCGAGATGCGCGGCGCATTTGAACGGGACGCGTCCGCGCGCAGCACGAGCGCCGCCTAGAAAGAGCTGAACACGGCCGCACCATAGAGCATCACACCTTCATCAAGGGGACTCGACCAGAGCCTTCAGGGAAGGATATTGCTATGGGCCCCATTTCAGCTGTTTCATCATTTTTTATGCGCTGTTTCGACGTTCAGGGCCGTTCGCGGCGGTCTGAGTATCTCTGGATGACGATCATTTCTGTATTGTTTTCGGTGTTGGTCGTGTACGCGCTGATATTGACGGAAGGCGGTCTCCACGAAATTGATGAGGACAATATTTCCGGCGGCGGCATGTTGCTTCTGCAGATTGTCACTCTGATCTCGCTGATTACGATTATTCCCTGGACGACGCTCAGCATTCGCCGCTTTCACGATATGAATCATACGGGTTGGCTGGTCGCGCTATTTATGGGTTTGTGGGTCATCCCCCCGATTGGAGCGCTGGGATCGATGATTCAATTCTTCTGGATGGCCCTTGGTAGCGGGACTGCGGGCCATAATCCCTATGGCCTGGACCCGCGATTTTCGCGCAGTGCGGACTTTATCTGAACATCGAATTCGGCGCCGTCCTTTGATTTGATTCACAAAAGCCAAAAAACAGAGTAAGGTCCGATCCTGAAGCAAATTCAAAAAAGGGGGATTTTGCTATGGGTATGATGGAAGCTATCGAGCTTTTCTTCAAAAACTACACGAATTTTGAGGGCCGCTCACGGCGGTCTGAATATTGGTGGGTCATTCTGGCCAATCTGATTATCGGCCTGATTGCAGGCTTGATTATTGGTGTGATTGGCGGTGGGTTCGGCAATCTCAATTTTCTCGGAATCCTGCTGGGCGGTGTGTTGGTGCTCTATATGCTCGCTATCCTGGTCCCCAGCATCGCCCTGGGCGTGCGTCGGTTCCATGATCTCGACCAGACCGGTTGGCTGGTTCTGGTGTTCGCAATTGTGGGCTTGATCCCTTTGATCGGGTTTCTGGCTGTCATCGCGCAATATATCTGGTTCGCGATGCCCGGAACGACCGGTCCGAACAAGTATGGACCGGATCCAAAATCGGGGCATGATGTCGGCGTGTTTAACTAAAGCCGCATGAATCCTACACATATGCACTCGCCGGGCTGCCGCCTGGCGGGTGCATTTCATTTCATCCTCTGATATAGGCGCGGCATGAAAATCGAGCTGGATCTCTCGAAAACATCAGACTCTGCGCAAGCGCCGATCGCGCTGGCCGGGCTGTCTCTGCCTGCCCTGAAAGCGGAGATGGAAGGACTCGGCCTGCCGCCTAAAAAGGCGGGCATGCGGGCCAAACAGATCCGACGCTGGGCCCATCATATGGGCTGCCAGGATTTCATGGCGATGACCGATGTCGCCAAGGATCTGCGCGAGAGACTGGTCTCGGCCTATCATCTTGATCGTCCGGAGATTGCCGATCATCAGGTCTCGGTCGATGGCACGCAGAAATGGCTGGTCCGGTTCCAACCGGGTGTGGAAGGCGAGAGCGTCTTCATTCCCGATGTCAGCAAATCCGGTGCATTGTGCGTGTCGAGCCAGGTCGGGTGCACCCTGAATTGCACCTTCTGTCATACCGGCACACAGAAACTGGTCCGCAACCTGACGGCGCAGGAAATCGTCAGCCAGATACTGATCGCCCGCGACGCGATTGAGGAATGGCCGAGCAGTATGGAAGGCCGACGCCTGACCAATATTGTCTTCATGGGCATGGGCGAGCCGCTGTATAATCTCGACAATGTCGCTGAAGCGATCGACACAATCAGCGATGGGCATGGTGTCGCCATTGGGCGTCGCCGGATCACCGTCTCGACCGCGGGGGTCGCTCCGAAAATCCCGGAACTGGGGGAACGCACCGGCGCCATGCTGGCCATCTCGCTGCATGCGGTGCGCGATGATCTGCGTGACGAGATCGTCCCGATCAATCGCAAATATGATTTGCAGACCCTGTTCGACGCCATCCGGGCCTATCCGGACCTGGGCAATTCGAAGCGCGTAACGTTTGAATATGTCATGCTGAAGGGCGTCAATGACAGCCTCGCCGAAGCCCGTGACCTCGTGAAATTGCTGCGCGGCGTTCCGGCCAAGATCAATTTGATCCCGTTCAATCCCTGGCCCGGTTCGCCTTATGAGTGTTCTGACTGGGAAACGATTGAAGCCTTTGCCGAAGTGGTCAACCGGGCCGGCTATGCCAGCCCCATCCGCACGCCGCGAGGTCGGGATATCTTCGCCGCCTGCGGGCAATTACGCTCGGAAAGCGTCAAGAAATCCGCCGCTGAGAAACGCCGGGAAGCGCTGGAAGAGGCGGGTTAGGCCGCCCGCGCACCGCGGACCAGGCGCCCTGGTTTCGCACCCGTCGCTTGTCCATGCCGCTGGATCACCTGCCCTGCCACCACGGTGGCATCATAGCCATCCGCCTCCTGCATCAAACGACGCCCGCCGGCTGGCAAATCATGGACGATGTGCGGCGTGTGCAAGGTCAGACCATCAAAATCAATAATGTTGAGATCCGCGCGATAGCCGGGCTTGAGCAGCCCGCGATCCTTCAGTCCGACCCAGGCGGCGGTGTCATGGCATTGTCGCTTGATCAGAAATTCAAGCGGCAATTTATCGCCGCGCGACCGATCCCTGGCCCAATGGGTCAGCAGCGTGGTCGGAAAAGAGCCATCACAAATCATCCCGACATGCGCGCCCCCATCTGACAGACCTGGCAGGCTGGCCGGGCTTTCCAGCATCGCCTTGACCGGATCGAGGCTGCCCTCCGCATAATTGAGGAAAGGCAGATAGAGCATGCCGCGCCCGCCATCCGCGAGCATCAAATCCAGCGCCACCGCTTCCGGCGATGTGCCGCGGGCCGACGCAATTGCGGCGACCGTCTTGTCGGCTGTGGGCTCGTAATCCGGTGGATCTCCGAGCACGAACATTTTGCCGAAGCTGCGCAAGATGGACTTCACGAAGGGATTGTCCGCATCCGGCTCATCGCTGAGCAGCCGCGCCCGAAAGTCCGGATCCCGCAAGGCGGCGAGGCGCGCCTCGAACGGCTCCTGCGCAATTGCCTGATAGACCGGATGACCGGAGAAGGGATTGAGCGTCAGTTCCAGACCAAGCAGCAATCCGACCGGCCGTGGCCCCACCTGCGCCCGCATGTCCAGCCCGTCTGATGCGGCGGACTCGATGGCACCAAGCAAATGTTTCCAGCCCTGCGGCGCGACATCGGCCTGCGCCAAAGAGACAGAGAGCGGTCGACCGGACCGTTCGACGATCCGGCGCAGCATGGCGGCTTCTTTCTCCGGGTCGTTAAAGTCCGAAACAAATTGCAAAACCCCTTTTCCGGCTTCGCCAAGCGCCATTGCAATCCCGGTCAGTTCTTGCTCGGACGCCGTCAAAGTCGGCGTCGGCTGCCCGTCTGAGGTGCGGTGGTTCAACGTACGAGACGTGGAGAAGCCGAGCGCCCCCGCCTCAACCGCGGCTTTGGCGAGGGCGGACATGGCTGCAATGTCTTCGTCCGACGCGTCTTCTCGATTGGCGCCGCGTTCGCCCATGACATAGACCCGCAGGGCGGCATGCGGCACTTGCGCACCAAAATCGATGTCAAATGTGCGCGCCTCCAGGCTGTCGAGATAATCGGGAAAGCTCTCCCAATTCCAGGGCAGGCCTTCGGCCAGAACCGGGAAGGGAATGTCTTCAACCCCCTCCATCAGCCGTATCAGACGGTCGTGATCCTTCGTTCGAACCGGCGCGAAGCCGACGCCGCAATTGCCCATAATGGCGGTCGTCACGCCATGATTGGACGAGGGCGACAGCGTATCGCCCCAGGTGACCTGGCCATCATAATGTGTGTGAATATCGACAAAGCCCGGCGCCACCAGTTTGCCTTTGGCATCGATTTCCTCAGCGCCGGAGCCAGGTATGGTTCCGACGGCTGAGATATGGCCGTCCTTTATCGCAATGTCGGCATCACGCCCGGGCGCGCCTGAACCATCCACCACGAACCCGTTTCGGATTACCAGATCATGCTCGGCCATGCGCACCTCCCGCTGTCGGGTTGAGTGTGCCAGCGCGAACGCCCCTGTCAAATCTGTCGCAGGGTCAGGACCTCTAGAGCCCGAGCCGTTTCAGCGGCGACCCGATGGCCCCTGCCACCATAGCGGCCAGCAATTGTGGCGCGGGCCAGATCCGGCTCAAGGGCGCCGCAAGCCAGTCGCGCAACCAGGGCAAGAAGCGATTATCTCCCTGATAGACCGGTGTGAACAGCCAGGTCATGATCTGATAGAGTCGAACATGTTGCTGCCGCATCCCGAGATAGGCATTCAGCGCAACAGGGACATCTTCAGAGTCGCGTATGGCCCGCGCCAGCGCCCACGCATCGAGCAGCGCCATATTCGCCCCCTGCCCCAATTGCGGGGATGCGGCGTGCCAGGCATCACCAATCCGGGCAAAGCCGCGCCCGGCAATCGGCGCTCGCGCTGTGTGATGCCGATAACGGGCAAAGGTCAGGTCATCATGGCTTTCAAACTGATCGAGCAGCATCGCGGTGTCTGGCCACAAGGCGGCCGCCTCCGCCTTCCAGGCATCCAGGGATTGATTGCGCCAAACAGGTTCCTGATCCCCGCGAATGGACCAGAAATAGGTCAGGGATTCGGGCGCATCCGGCGACAGGCGTCCGGACGGCATCACGCCGGTCATCTGACTGGCATCGCGATAGCGTTGTTCGAGCGCGGTGGCGTCGAACGGGCTTTGTTCTGGCCAGAGCAGCGTGGCCCATAGCGCCCCATAGGGCAGGTCGACACCGCGATCCGTTGGCGTCAGAGTCGACCGGGCGCCATGCGCATAGACCGCAAGATCGCAGGCTCCCAAATGCGCGCCGTCGGTCGAAAGGAAAGCTGGTTCGGCGAGGTCGACACCAGCAATGGACGTATCGAGCACAACATCTATGCCAGCCTCCAACGCCGTTTTCAGCAAAGTTTCGAAGATCAGCCCGCGCTGTACGCCCAGACCGTAAAGATCCTTGCGCCATTTCGCATAACGCACATCGAGCACCGGACGGAGCGAAGGCGTGGTTAAGCCCCAAAGCCGTTCAATTCGCGTTCCGAGCGCATCAATATCGTCTCGCAAGCCGAGTTGATCCAGCACCGCCAGTCCGGTCTGCTGCAGCATCAGGCCCGAGCCGATGGGCTTTGGCGCCTCGAACTGATCATAGATGCGGACCTTATGGCCGTCCCGGGCCAGAAAGGTACCGAGCGCCAGGCCGCCAATACCGGCCCCAACGATCGCAATGTCCAGCGAACCTTTCATACGCGCTCCCCGCCTCACATCTGGGGCAGGATATTCGCATCATACGCAAAGGCGCCAGAGCAAAACGCGCCTGACCGACCAGAAAGGCGCGAAATGAACGCCCGGACTAGTGCAGGACTTTGTCCACGCTCAAATCAGAGTCCTTGGGCGGGAGCGCGAAGTCAGACCCAAGTTCCTGCTCGGCACGCTGGGAGTCGCGCCGCTCGATATAGACCTGCAATTGATCATAGCCGCCAATATACGCGCCATCGATCCAGATCTGCGGCGTCGTGATCGGGGTTTTGGGTCCAACGATTGGCTTCACGCGCGCCAGCATTTCATACATGGCGCCCGGATTTTTTACGACATCATGATACTCGAACGGAATCCCGGCAGCCATGGCGGCCTCCTTGGCTTTGGTACAATATCCGCAATTCTCCTTGCCGAAGACGTGTGTGCCCTTGAGCGGGAAATGTTGCACATGTTCTGTCATCACGGCCTCGGCCAACAGACCGCGATTGATCGCGACGCCCTGGCTCAGCACTTTACCATTCAGCATCAGGACCGGGGCATGCCGGGCGCCCTGGAAGAATGCCTTGACCATATAGCTAAGCCAGTCGCGGACGGTCAGCTCAACCTCGGCTGTCTTCAATTCGTTTTCCAGAACGTCTTTGACGATATCCGTGGTCAGTGTGCATTCCCCGCAAGGAATCTTGACCTTGAAAGGACCCCATTTGCCGCCCCAGCGATAGAGCAACAATTTCGCCGGCTTGTGATCATAGGCTTTCGGGGCCTTTACGCGCTTTGACATGGCTTCGCCTCCGTAGGTTTTTTCAAGTCAGCCATTTCGCGGCGCGGACGCTGCAAGGCGCCACGCAGATTACACGGATCACGGTCTGACAGGCAGCGCAGCGGTCCACTGGTATGGCGATAGAGCGAGATGGATCGTTCGAGGGCGTGGGACATGAGAAGCTCCGCGTGTCGTTGTTTCCCTAGAGTTAGAGCGACGGGCCATCACGCTCAATTCACAGACCAGTGTGACTCTGACACATCCAGGTCAGCGGTTCGTGAGCCCTGCGACGCTGCGCGATGATTGTCACCGCGCCAAAAACTTCCTACCTGAGCAACATGACCAAGACGCTCAAAATGCTCGCTGCCCAGCACAATCCCGTGGTGGGAGACATCAAGGGAAACAAGGCCTTGGCGGAAACTGCCTATGCCGAAGCCCGGGACAAGGGCGCGGACCTGTTGGTTCTGTCAGAATTGTTCAATCTCGGCTATCCAGCGGAAGACCTGGTGCTGAAGCCTGCCGCGGTCGAACACTCCATGGCGGCGATTCATGAACTGGCCGAGTTGACGACCAAAGGGCCTGCCATCCTGATCGGATCGCCTTGGGCAGCGGATGGTAAACTGTTCAATTCCATCCTGCTTCTGCAAGGCGGCATCATTCGGACGCGCTATGACAAGCGCGAGCTGCCCAATTATGGCGTGTTTGACGAGAAGCGCATTTTTGATCCTGGCGAAGGCGCACATGAAACCGTCGAGATGAATGGCATTCAGGTCGGCCTCGCGATCTGTGAGGACATCTGGTATGCGCGCGTCCCGGCGGCGCTGCATGCGGCTGGCGCCGAAGTCCTATTGGTGCCGAATGCCTCGCCCTGGCGGCGGACGGTGAATGCCGAGCGGCATTCCACCTTCTCGGCCTGGGCCAAAACCGGGGTGCCGTATCTGTTCGTCAATCAGGTGGGCGGCCAGGATGAGCTGGTCTTTGATGGCGCCTCCTATGCGGTGGACTTTGATGGCGCGGAGCATCAATTGCTCGGCGACTTCGTGAGCGGTACCGCGATTGTCACCTATGATGGCGACAGCCACCGCTTTGTCCCGGCCGATGACCCGGCCAAGCTGACCACAGATTGGGAAGCTGAGTATCGTGCCGCAACACTTGCGCTCGGCGATTATGTCAACAAGAACCGCTTTCCGGGCGTGGTGCTGGGCCTGTCCGGCGGGATTGATAGCGCCCTGACCGCGGCCATAGCCGTCGACGCGCTCGGCCCGGATCGGGTCTGGTGTGTGATGATGCCGAGCAAGTATACCTCCTCCGACAGTCTCGAGGATGCCAAAGCCTGCGCCGAAGCGCTTGGCGTGCGCTATGACAATATCAATATTGCCCCCGGTGTTGGCGCGCTGGATGAGATGCTCGGCGCGGCCTTTGCCGAGACGCAGCCCGACACAACCGAAGAGAATATTCAGTCCCGCCTCCGCGGCCTGACCCTGATGGCGCTGTCCAACAAGTTCGGTCACATGGTCGTCACCACCGGCAACAAGTCGGAAATGGCGGTCGGCTATGCGACGCTCTATGGCGATATGTGCGGCGGCTATAATGCGCTGAAGGATTTCTACAAAACCGAGGTCTTCGCTTTGTCCCGCTGGCGCAACACGGCGGTGCCTCTGGGCGCCCTGGGACCTGGCGGCGAGGTCATCCCGGATCGGATCATCACCAAGCCACCGAGCGCTGAATTGCGCGAGGACCAGAAGGATGAAGACTCGCTGCCGCCTTATGAGGTCCTAGACGATATCCTGCGCGGTCTGGTCGATGGCGAAGAGGATCTCGACGAAATCCTCACCCGCGGCCATGACGCCGCCACCGTGCGCCGGATCGAGCATTTGCTATACATTGCGGAATACAAGCGCCGGCAAGCGCCACCTGGCGTGAAAGTCGGGTCGAAGAATTTTGGGCGCGATCGGCGTTATCCGATTACGAACCGGTTTCGGGATGATTGAGCGGGGCTGAGGTGACCTAGGCGGCTGCGATTCCCAAAGAAATCTGCGGTCATAGTTCAGGTCCTCTGAAATTTGATTGCTCAATCGACGAAACTGTATCGCGACAGTACAAGGTCGCCTTTCGGCGTCAAAGCGGATATTAAGC